>Ga0129307_1000138_pt1 | contig 121910 bp, 127 predicted proteins | sample P1105metagenome_FD_94437 | JGI IMG/M metagenome (GOLD analysis project Ga0129307, IMG submission 94437) | Capybara group fecal microbial communities from Wisconsin, USA - P1105 metagenome | ecosystem: Host-associated > Mammals > Digestive system > Large intestine > Fecal | place: USA... | reverse complement strand
TTTTGATTTACTTGTGCGACTGGCGGTCTCACTTAGTTTATCAGACTGGAGTTCTTTTTTCTTCTCATCGGTTAACCTTCACTGAACCACTCGCCTAGCGAGTGGTTTTACGATACAAGAAAAACGGCATGCCCCATGTCATGCCGTTAAAGGCTTATGCTGATTCGGGTCCCGCAAAACGTTCCTCTTTATGATTTCTGAAACTCCGGTGCCATGAGTTCAAACTGTTTCTCCTCCATGAACCCAGCCATTTCGGTGCCGTTTATTGTCCTGCAGCCTCTGATCCTGGCATTGCCCAGGAATGCCGTCTCTTCTAGTTCGCTAACTGCGTCGAAATAGAACTGATCAGTCTCTATGAACTCCTCCGGTAAGGGACTCTTTCCTATGGTATCTCCCTCTCCCACCCCGGAAGCGTTTATTATGACGTTGCAGTCTGAGATCTTGGAATAGTCTCCCGGTTCCACATGATAGACCCTTATCCCGTAATCTCTTCTGAGATCCACTGAAAGGCTCTCGGCAAGTTCAGGGAGTATATCCATTATGTATACGGATCTTGCTCCGTTCTCTGCCAGAGACGTGCAGATCGCCGATCCGGTCTTTCCGGCACCGAAACAGAAGAAACTGTTCCTGCTTATCTCTATTCCCTCTTTTTCCATGGATCTCATGAAACCGTATGCGTTGCTTTTGAATATCGCAGATTCGGAGGCAGATGTCGAAACATCATCCCTTATTACCGGTATCCTGCCGTCTTCTCTCATTAAAGAAACCTCCGCCTGTTTTTTTCCGGCATCATTATATTATCGGCCTTCATGAGATGACCAGCATACAGCAACTATAGTTTCCCGAATTATCAATAAAGATTTCTTCCTTATCCAATATCAGGCAACGGTGTAATAGATGGAATCGACGGCTCCGTTCGACACGTATATGGAAATACAGGTGTTGCCGCGTTTCAGGATCAGTTCCTGGTTCTCCTTGGGATCCTGACCATACAGTTCCTTCACCTTTCCTGCATCGTCTCCAAGAGCAAGTCCTTCAGGGGTCGTGATGTTGGGATCCACGATATAGATGATATCCAGTATCTCCTTGTCACCGTCAATGTTGGTGGTTATCGTTATATCGCCGTAATCATATTCAACGGACATGCCATCAAGAGCACAGTTCTCCACTTCGAACCTGCTCAGCGGTTCCGGCAGTTTCTTCTGGTCGAATTCTTCTCCGGGGACCAGTTCCACGCCTTCATATGTGAATGAGAACTTCTCCGGTGCCTTCTCCTCTTCCTTCTTGCCGCATGAAGCCGTAAAGAGCATTATCGCCACTGCAAGCAAAAGAGCCATTATCCTTTTCATCATTTTTCTCCTTCCGTTGCCTTATGATACTCTTTGAGTTTTTCTATGTATCTTGCCTCTATATCTGCTTCTCCCCTGTGATCGGTAAGTCCCAGATCATCTCTGAGTTTCTCAGAGATGTATGCGGAGAGCTTTTCCGCTCCGTACAGGTTTAGATGCACTCCTCCGTCATATGTGTCAGTTGAGAAATCGAGTCCTATCTCGTCCCTTGCCTTCGTGAGGTCGTAGTATATGAGCCCGTGTTCCCCGGCATATGAGCTTATCTGTTCGTCATACTCCTCATACCAGTAGGGATACAGGCACGGGGATTTCACGAGCACAAGCTTTATGCCGTTCTCACGGCACAGCTCTTCCATCCTGTCCAGATAATCATAGCATATCTCTGCAAATGCATAGTTCTTCGGCGGTCTCTTTGCAGGCAGATCTCCGACAGGCCTGGTCTCCATGTTCAGGAGATATCCCTCAAATGTATTTTCTTTCGTTCTATACAGATATTCAATATCCTCTCCCGTGAGCTTGTCGAACCTGGAGTGATATCTGAGTATAGGGAAGACATATGAGAGGAAGCTCTCTTCTTCCGTCATGGAAGCTTTTATGATGCCTATCTTCTCAGGAGACCACCTCATCCTGTCTATAGTGAGTCTGTTATATGCCTCGCTCACCGGTTCAGAATACCTCATGGAGTTCACGTTGAATATGACAACTTTCGGTGTCTCGTACCTGAGAGTTTCCTTCAGGATATAATATGACTGCCATATGAGCTGCTGGGACGAGCCCCTTATGTATGCCGTGATGCCATAGTCTTCATACATCTTAAGAGGAGAATAATTGGAGTACACCTCGCAGTCTCCGAGAAAGATCACGTCATGATCTCCGTATTCCCTGTAATACTGTGAGACCATGCTTCCCTCTATCAGGTCGGTCATGTACTTGGGCGTCAGAAGTCTCTGCAGAAGGGCGGCTATGAGCACGAATACTATCACTATGGCTAATATCTTGACTGTCTTCTTCATGCCCGTCCTCCTAGAACCTGCTGTATATGAAGTCCGTGGCGTTGAAGCCGAGACCATATGTTCCGAACACGAGGATTATGAGTGCAATGGCCATTATTATAGACCATCTGCCCGTAACGCCCATGTTCTTGAGTCCTTCATATATCTTCTCTTTCCTGCAGTCATATATAAACAGGATCAGAAGCGAAGGAATGAGCACCAGGGCATCCGTGAGTGTAAGCCCGAGATCCTTGAAGCTGTCTCCTGCACCCGAAGGTATGATGTCCGTGAATACGGAGCCCATCATGGAAAGGGCCGTTCCCGTTCCCTGCCATATGAAGAATGACCACAGAACTGAGATAAGGATGAACGTGATAACCCTATTCACCGTTCTGTTCTTCGTTTTGAAAAGATCTCCCGTGACTACGAGGAGCCCGTTTATGATGCCCCAGAGTATGTAGTGTATGCCGTGCCAGAGGCCTGATGCCAGAAATGTGATCACGAGGTTCACTGCACGCATGAGCTTGCCCTTTCTGTTGCCTCCGAGGGGTATGTATATATGGTCCCTGAGCCAGGAACCGAGAGTGATATGCCACTTTCTCCAGAATTCCTGAACGGTCTCGGAGAAATAAGGCCTGTCGAAATTCTCGCTCATGCCTATCCCGAGCATCTTCGATACCCCGAGAGCCATGTCCATGCCTCCCGAGAAATCGCAGTACAGCTGTATCGAATAAACGAACATTGCTGCAAGGGCATATATGCCCCTGAACCTCTCGGTATCTGAGGCCAGTATGGCCATGGGAACGGATAATCTGTTGGCTATCACTATCTTCTTGAAGCCGCCCCAGGCAGTCCTCATGAGTCCCCCTGTGATATTCTCGTATGTATCCATGCTCCTGTTCTCAAGAGCAAGACTGAAAGAACCGTATCTTTCTATCGGTCCCACGAACATGTGAGGCAGATAGCTCACGTACAGAAGGAATCTCGGGAAGTTCTTTTCCGCCTCCGTCTTTCCCTTGTAGACATCGCTGATATATGAGATCATCTGGAGCGAGAAGTACGAGAGCCCGAATGAGAATGCAAGGCTCAGCCCTGTAATAGGTGCGGTCTTTAAGAGCAGAAGAGGAAGAGCGGTCACTGCAGTTCCCGCGATCAGGAGCCATTTTCTGCGGTACACGAAGAGACCCGTCACAAAGCATATGACGCTCATCAAGAGGAGCATCACAGCTCCCCAGATCCCATATGTCAGATATATGGCGAGTCCCGCCAGAAGTACCGCGAGTTCGAATATCATGTCAGTTGCATGCAGGCCACTTGTCGTGATCCCAGTCCCTTCCCGAGAGTGTGGACAGTCTCTGTTCGTCATTCATTATGCTGTATTTTCCATGGAGCCTGCTTGGTGTGGCGTCCATGTGCTTCCACTGTCCGTTTATCTTCACTATGAGCCAGTAGTGCGTCTTGTCTGTAGTATGGATGATCTGGCAAGATATTCCCTTTTCATCCAGTAAGGCCTTGAAGCACTTTGCGTGCACATAGCAGTTTCCGTATTTGTTCTTGAAGCCGTACCATATGGGATCGCTGCCGCCGTAGTTGGTGTTGTATTTCACGTTGGTCCTCACATAGTCTCTTATCTTCTCAGGATCCTTGCTGAGTCCGGAGGCGATCTGCTTTACGAGGGCATCGGTATCCTCCTTGTCGTGATTGACCGTCACCTTTCTCTTGGAGGACGCCTTGTTCCCTGCCTTGTCCTGAGCGGTATAAATCACATAGTATGTCCCTGCCTTCGAAGTATCCACCTTGCTCGGATCGAAGGTGAACTCCACCTGTCCGTCCCTGTCGTCCTTGCAGGTGACTCCGGAAGAATAGTTGGGAGAAGAATGCTTCTCCACCTTGAGCTCTCCGAGTCCGGAGAACTTCGGTGCAACGGTATCGGTGATCACCTCAAGGGTAGCTTCCTTCACTGTGGCATTCCCGTATCTGTCCTTTGCCTCCACCTGTATCTTCTGCTTGCCTGCCTTCGAATTATCAGGCGTGGTGAGAAGATTCGTTTCCACCTCTCCCGAGATATCCTTTACAGATACTACGAAATCCCTCTTGGCTATCGTATCACCGACATAGATCTTGGCATTCTTCACCTCGAGTTCCGGAGGAGTGGTGTCTTCCACGGTGACGACGCATTCACAAGTCTGGTCTCCGTCTGTGCTTACGATCGTATATGTTCCCACCGGTGAAGCGTTTATCTCATCCAGTTTCAGCTGGTCTACAAGATCAGCATCCTTCTCCGGATCTATGAGGATATCCTCCTTCGTGAGCATTGTCCCAAGCTCAAGCGTGTATTTCTTGTACATCCATACGTAATAGACGTTAGCTTCTCCCCTGGTCTCGTTTCCGTATGAGTCCTTGACTGTGAGATGTGCCACCACGTTGCTGTAGCCTTCACCCCCGCTAAAGGGTTCGCTGAACTCTACCGTGATCGGGGAAAGGTCCTCCATGGACTCTATGAAGTTCTCGGGCAGGATCTCGTCTCCCGTGATAGCGTATACATCCTTGAAGACAACTTTCGGAGCAGTCGTGTCCTCTATCGTGAGCTTTACCGTCTCCTCCTTCCTGCCCTGTGCAAAGACTATGTCCTGAGTCCCCACGAGGCCAAGGTCTATAGCCTCCTTTGCAGTCACCATGTTCACCCTGTCGGGCTTCGCATGCTCGGTCAGGAATGCTGATATGTCCGGAAGGTCTTCTCCGAGCTCCATCGTCACATCGTGGAACTTCGGCTGCTCATAGTACCAATACTCGTAAACTCCGAGCCCGACAAGGCCCGAGATCAGAAGCCATATGAACAGTTTTCCGAAAATGCTCCCAAAAAATCGTTTCATCAAAAGTCTCCCTTCAAATATCCCTCTTTGTCGAAGGAGTAGTCTTTACCGTCTATGTTAACGGTCCCGTTCGTAAGATAGGTCCCGTCTTCGTTTCTGTATCTCCAGCCGATATCGTCCTTTGTGAATCCCTCGGAAGAGACTCCCTCATAGAGAGGCGGAGGATTATAGCTGTTCTTCGCATCGTCATCCTGGAAATGCCACCATTCTGCTGTCAGACCGGCAAAACCGGAGCTCTTCATGATCTCTTCAAGGAGCTTCGAATTATCGTTGTTCCTCTTGGTCTCGGCATTCCAGCTGAGGTCATGCATGTCAGTCTGCATCGTAAGCTCCTCCCCGTCGGCTTCAAGAGTCAGATCCAGGGCTACTCCCCTATTGTGCCTTGAAGTGGTATGGGACAGGAATCTGTCAAGAGGATATCTCCCCTTATCGGATATGTACTCGGCATAGGTCATTCCCTTTCCCGGTATCTCTGAATCAGCAAAGATCTTTGCCGTCTTATATGTCTCCTGCGTGGCCTTCTGAGGTCTGAAACTTTCATAAATCCTGAGTTTCATCCCCTGCTCCTTTGCCCTGAACGCAGCCTGTTCAAGCTTTGATGTCACAGGGTACAGAAGCGGCACCACGAAGGTACCGTCCTTATGCATCATATGCTCGTAGCCCGGTATCACCTTTCCGGTGACACCCGGTATCTTATAGTCATGGAATATGAAAAGTGAAGAATATGCATTAGTTATGTCATAGCTGAAAAGACCGCCGCACATCTCGTAAAGGTCTATCATGCAGTAGTCGCAGTCGATATACCCTTCAGTCTTTCCGTCCCTTATAAGGAACTTGCCGTTTTCCTCAGCCAAAATGCATAGAGTCGTACCTTTCTTCACCGTTCCCGCCTTTACCTTGCCTGCGGGATCGGAGTATACCGTCAGATCCTTTATCGGCCAGACGGTCGAATATATAACACAGCTCTCATTTCTCACAACGCATGAGTTCGATGTCTTGTCCTTCGTCTCGACCCTGTAGGATGCTTCTGAATACGGTTCTCTGAAAATGACGCTGCATTCGGTCACGTCACCTCCGAATGTATACAGTTCCTTCCACTCTCCGTCCTTTTCCTGCTTTACCGTATATGAGCTGCTCTCCACGTCGTTCCAGGAGAGACTGTAGAGATATTCTCCCTGTTTAACGATATTCAGTACCAGATCCTCTTCGCTCTTGTCTTTTGACGGACTTGCGACCAGAATCTCCTGTCTTCTGTATTTTAAGGTATATCCCTTGCCCTCCTCCGAAGGGTCCATATATACGGTGATCGAATCGCCCGAAAGCCCGTTTATCCGCAGAGGATCGAAGGATGCGGAAGAAGTGAATGAGCCTATGCTCTCCTCACCCTTTGCGGTGAGGACGTATACATCCATCTTCAGTCCCTTTTTCCAGCTGAGATATATCTTCCCGTCCTTTTCACTCTTCTCATATGTTATCCCAAGATCGGCTCCCGGCGAAAGATTAGCCGCCTCTTTTGTCTGTCCCTTTCCCTTGTTCTCAGGGATGGATATCCTTATCCCCATGCTGGGCGGGAAAGAGGAGACATGGCAATTTTCAGACTTGTTCTCAAATGAAGAGAAGACCGTTCCCTTCTCTTCATCAGTGATCTCCACGAAATATGAAGATGCCCCTTCAGCCACAGGCCAGGAGATGTCGAGCCCGCCATTTTGAGCCTCCGCTATCCGTATCTTTCCGTCGGCAAAGGTCAGAAGGGCGTTCTCCCTGATCAGTGACCCTACGGCAAAAAAGAGCACCAGCAAAACGATGGCACAAATAAGCGTGAAAACAGAAATGAGGATCTTCCTCTGTCTCTGTCTCTTCAGCTTCATGATTCTTCTACGCTCATTATGTCGTTCCATAGCCGTTTTTGTTCCCACAAAGAATTACTTGAGTCAAACGAGGTCTTCCGTCCGCAATATGTTGAATACTATCTGTATCTCGTCTTCTATCTGAATGTCTTCAGGTTCAGCATCAATTCCCATTGCCGTATCTGCCTCTTCGGCGTACGCATTTCTGGATTTTGCCATCATGAAGCCTACCGGTCTCGTAAAGAAATCCTGATTTCCCTGAGAATAGTCGATCCTGGCTATATCTCCGAGACCTATGCCTGCAGCCTCACAGATGATCTCCGCCTTTTCCATGGCATCATTCACTGCACTCCTGATGAGTTCCTTTTTTACTGCATCGCGGTCCTTTACGGTATATCCAATATCGAACCTCGGAGTGGATGAGAGCCTGGCAAGCCTTCCTATGACTCTGCCCAGCATCTCCCCGTCATTTGGGAACTTCACGTTTATCTCCTGTCTGGTATTGTAAAAGCGGAAGCGCTCGACCCAGTGTCCGCTGCTGTCCTGTATGCTCTCATATTCCGGATATACCCTGAAGCTTCCTGTCCTGATGTCCCCTTCTCCGAATCCGAGATCTGAGAAAGCCTCCTTCAGTTCACTGAGCTGTGCCGTCGCATTCTTTATGGACTCCCAGTATTTCTTGTCCTGGGATTCAAGGGAGATGGAGATCTCTATCTGATCAGGCTTTACTGATGCCTTTCCTTTTCCGAATATGGTTATGGTCCTGTCCATATAAACTTCCTCCTTTATCTTTTAATTATATCATTTTAGGATGGAACTGTTCGCTGTAAAGAAGAGTAAACAGCTGAGTGGATGGTATAATACATCTGTATATAAATACGATCGTGAGACCTGACCATGAAAAAAAGACTGTTGCGCATCATAACCTTAAGCATCGTAATCGATTCCATACTTAAGGAAGGGACCTTATGACAGGCGTACCATTGCCGTCTCAGCATGTATAGTAGTGTGCGTATTTCAGGCGTTGCGGACATCTGAAAAATCAATTTTTTCCATGCCGTAACCATTTTTTAGACGGGACTTTTTACAATATACTACGGCTGACCAAGGTCAGTATGGATGATCAGCAGTTTAACAGCGGTGACAGCTATATGTACTTTAAATACGGAGAAAAAGAAGTCGAATATTTGAAATCGAAGGATAAAAAGCTTTCGGAAGTGATCGATAAAGTCGGATACATCGAAAGAGGTGTAGACAGCGATCTGTTTTCATCTGTCATACATCATATCATAGGTCAACAGATCTCTACGAAAGCACAGCGGACCATCTGGCAGCGCATGAACGATACCTTTGGCGAGGTGACGGTTGAATCAATCGGAAATACGGATGTAAATGAATTGCAGTCCTTTGGCATGACATTCCGCAAGGCTGAATATATCAAACAGTTTTCAATGAAGATCATAAAAGGTGAATTTGACCTTGAAGCAGTGGGAAAAATGACAGATGAAGAGGCGGTCATGGCGCTGACAAAACTGGAGGGTATCGGAGTCTGGACAGCAGAAATGATACTGCTGTTCTGCCTGCAGAGACCTGATGTATTAAGCTTTGACGATCTGGCCATTCAGCGTGGTATGCGTATGGTATATCATCACAGAAAAATTGACAGAAAGCTGTTCGAAAAGTATCGAAGACGTCTTTCACCATATTGCAGCGTGGCCAGCCTATATTTCTGGGCAGTAGCAGGAGGGGCATTACCAGATATGAAGGATTATGCACCGAAAAAGGGTTCAAAAAAGCGGAAATAAATAAGCGGTCCGGATGAGATACACAGGCCTTTTCAAAACAGGCAGAGCATTCCTGCACGGATAAACACCATCTGTCCTAAGATGGATATTTATAACTTATCTCCCTCACTTATTGTTTCAACCATTAGTTGACTATCTATTGCAAGTATGCGAAAATGCCTGAAAACAAGGAGGTGATTAGTGTGATTAAGGTGCTTTTTATCTGCCACGGCACTCTACTAACCGGTTGATGAAATGCCCTGATTATCGCGGTTTGGCAGATATTATGACTGTGAATTTGCACCTTATTTGCACCCTTTAGTAACCAATCAATCCGGACTCCAATACAACGTTACTTAGCATGCACATTGGCAAAAATGGAGAACGATGCCGATGTGCATCTTTTTGGCGCAAGCGTGAAAAATGGATTGACTAATATTGGCGCAAGCGTGATAATGGACTTGGTAATGCTAGGCGCAATCGTGAGGGATTTTTTATGTTTGAACGTAAAATTTATGATGAAATGTTGAAATGGAAACGGGAATATGCACCTAAATATGCATTATTCCTAAAGGGGGCAAGGCGTGTAGGTAAGACAACCTTAGCCGAGAAACTTGGGCGCGAAGAGTACAGATCATACATATTGGTAAGGTTTGATCAGACGGATGAGTCTATTAATCGATTGTTTACTGATAGTCTTCGTGATCTGGACATGCTTTTTAATACATTGCAGTTTGCCTATAATACTCGTCTATACCAAAGAGAATCCTTGATCATTTTAGATGAGATTCAGTTGTTCCCACCGGCCAGACAAGCTTTGAAAACGTTACTTGAAGACGGAAGATATGACTATATAGAAACAGGGTCACTTGCAGGTATAACGAAGAAAAGCAAGAATATTCTGATTCCATCGGAAGAATATCCGCTTGATGTATTACCAATGGATTATGAGGAGTATTTATGGGCGAATGGGAATGATATGATCATTCCGACATTGAAGGAGCATATATCGTCATTAAAGCCGATGGGAAGTCTTCATCAGCACATTATGAAATCGTACAGGGAATATATGCTTGTGGGCGGAATGCCACAAGCAGTTACTGCGTTTGTTGAAAGTAAGGATTTTGAAAAGGTTGATTTTGCTAAAGAGCAGATCATAAACTTGTATAAGCAGGATATGAGCGATCAGAAGGAGGAAAATCCAGAGTATGTTACGGGTTTTTTTGATAGGATTCCTTCCGAATTGTCTAAACATGACAAACGCTATGTCCTTACCCATTTGGACCCTAATGCCAGGATTCGCGATTATAAAGACCCGATCAAGTGGCTTGACGAGGCAATGATAATAAACATAGCCAATAACGTAGATGATCCCAACGCTGCATTGAATTTGTCTATAATAGATCCTTCTTTCAAATGCTATATGATGGATACAGGGCTTTTGATTACACTGGCATATAAGGACAGGCCTTATTTGGAAAACGAGTTATACAAGGCTATCTTACTGGATAAACTTCAAGTGAACGAGGGCATGCTTTTGGAAAATATGGTTGCCCAGAATTTGAGAGCGAACGGACGTCGTGCTTATTACTACAAGGAAACAAGTAAAGATACCAAAAAGACTGTAATGGAAATAGATTTCCTTATACGGGATGGAAGTAAACTGGTTCCGATAGAAGTAAAATCCGGTGAGAAAAAGAGTATTAAATCGCTAACGGCATTCAAAGATAAGTATGGCAAAAAGGTTGGAAGAGGCATTGTACTTCATCATGGGGAAATACGTGTAGAAGAGAATCTTTTGTGGCTGCCATATTATATGGCGTCGGTTTTGTAATGGAACCAATATTTTTATGTTTATCGGAGAACGGATGCAATGAAAGGAACAGCTGATTTTTATAACAAAACGGCATTAGATTGGGCTGAAAAAGGGTATGGCGGTGAGGTGGATCCGCCATGTTTGATGGATTTTGTGAATCAGCTTGACAAAGGAAGCAGATTTTTGGATTTGTGTTGTGGCGCAGGATATAACTCGAAGTATATTCAAAACAGTGGATATGAAGTGGTCGGGATAGATTTTAGCGAGGAAAGCCTGTTGATTGCCCGTGAAAAGAATCCGTCCATAACATTTTTTAATGATAATCTTCTTAATGATTATTCATATATAGGAAAGGTTGACGCAATAGTCATAATAGCTGGGCTCGTTCACATCGAAAACAGAGATTTGCGGACAGCTTTTTTGCGGATGCATTCTGTCTTAAAAGAAAATGGACAAATCTTTATGTCAGTAAGAGAAGGAGTCGGCAAAATACCTGAAAGAAGTCTTACTACGATAGATGGAGAAGAATACGATCGGAATTTTATCGCACATACACTGGATGAGCTGACAGAAGCTTAGAAGGGCTTGTTTTCTTTCTCAGAAGAAATGGGAGTAGAGGGAACCGTTTGGCATAATTATGTCTTTAAGCGTGAGGATTAAGGCATAAAGGAGCATCGAAATGGCATACGAAGAACTGTGCATAGTTCAAGAATGGCTGGATGGCCTCAAAGATTTAGACGTCAGTGTAAAGAAGATGTTTGGCTGCTATTGCCTATATTTCGATGGACAGGCTGTCGGGTGGATTCATGACAGTGTGCTCAGTCTGCGAGAAGTCGGTCTGGATTATCTTCCGGATGATATAAAGAGACCTGCTCCGGAGGATAAAATACAGGAATTGGTAATCCCGCTTGATTATGTAAATACGGAATGGTTACCAAGGGCAGTTCTAGATACTGCCAGTATTAGAAGAAAGAGTTGAAATATTAAAGATACGGAGGTTGGTTTAGAAAGGAAAATTCCTTTTGAGGTGGTTGGGGGCATTATCATGCTTGATGTCTGCTGGGGCATTCCACCAACATGTCGTGAGAAACCGCGTAAATACGGGCGTTGATAGGATGGCACACATGAACTTGCACCTCGTTTGCACCTTAATAACAGGTCTGAAAATTCTAAAAAAATAAGCAAGTCAGGAGCAGAAAAACATTATGATAAAAGTATTATTCATCTGCCATGGCAATATATGCAGATCACCCATGGCGGAGTATATAATGAAAAACATGCTTGAGAGCGAGCGCCTTACATGGGCCATTTCCTGTGATTCCGCCGCTACAAGCATGGAGGAGATAGGTCATGACATGTATCCTCCTGCAAAAAGGAAGCTGTCGGAAGAAGGTATTCCTTTTGAGAGAAGACGTGCAAGGCAGATCACCCGTTCCGACTATGAGAATTATGACTATCTCATACTCATGGAGAGATACAACATAAGGAACGCCTTACGCATCTTCAGGGAAGATCCCGAAAACAAACTGACTCTGATGAAGGACTATACTGGTGAAGGCGGAGACATCGCCGATCCATGGTATACGGGAGACTTCGATCTCACATACAAGGAACTTGACCGGGGGATCAGAGCTCTGATAGAGCACATAAAAACGCATGACCTTTAAGATCATGCGTTTTTCGTTTAATTCTTCTTAAAGCATGTTCCTCATTATCTTGCCGCTCGTGGTCTTCGGCAGGGACTCCCTGAACTCTATGATCCTCGGATACTTGTAAGGAGCTGTATTCTTCTTGACATAGTCCTGAATCTCCTTCTTCAGTTCATCCGTTCCCTCGGTTCCCTTTACGAGAACTATGCTGGCCTTGACGACCTGGCCCCTTATCTCATCAGGAGCTGCACTGACTCCGCACTCAAGCACATAAGGAAGCTCCATTATTACGTTCTCTATCTCGAAAGGCCCGATCCTGTAACCGGAGGATTTGATGACATCGTCCGCTCTTCCTACATACCAGTAGAATCCGTCCTCATCTCTCCATGCAAGGTCTCCGGTATGATACATTCCGTCATGCCAGACCCTCTTCGTCATCTCCTCATCCCTGTAATATCCCCTGAACAGTCCGCATGGGATCTCCTTGTCCGTCCGTATGACTATCTCTCCCGGATCACCTGTGGCGACGGGCTTTCCGTCCGGATCCACGAGATCCACATCGTAGAGCGGCACCGGTTTTCCCATGGAGCCGAGCTTATGCTGGCCTCCGAAGAGGTTTCCGATGATGAGAGTGCTCTCCGTCTGGCCGAATCCCTCCATGACCTTGAGTCCCGTGGTCCTCTCCATCTGGCGGAAGACTTCGGGGTTCAGGGCTTCTCCTGCTATCGTAGCCTGCTCCACTGATGACATGTCGTACTTTGAAAGGTCTTCCTTTATCATCATCCTGTACATGGTAGGCGGGCAGCAGAGCGTGGTGATGTGGTACTTCTTGAACATGGGAAGTATATCAGCCGCATCGAACTTGTCGAAATCGTATACGAAAAGTGCGCCTTCACAGAGCCACTGTCCGTAGATCTTCCCCCAGGCCGCCTTTGCCCATCCGGTATCGGATATGGTGAGGTGGAGTCCCTGCGGGTTCACGCAGTGCCAGTAGTTAGCGGTGATGAAATGACCGAGAGGATACTTGTAGTTATGTATGGCAGCCTTCGGATATCCGCTCGTTCCTGAGGTGAAATACATGAGCATCATGTCCTCTCCGCAGGGAGCATCCTCCGTCCTTTCAAACTCATCCGAGAATCTCAGATATTCGGTATTGAAATCATGCCAGCCTTCTCTAGGAGCGTCCACGAGGATCTTGGTCCTGAGCGTCGGAGAATCCTTTTCCGCCTTTTCTATTCTTTCAGGATAGTCCTCATCATTGCAGCACACGATCGCCGAGACTCCGGCCGTATTGAATCTGTAAGTATAGTCATGCTCCTGGAGCAGGAAGGTAGCAGGTATCGCTATGGCACCGATCTTATGGAGCGCCAGCATGCAGAACCAGAACTGATATCTCCTCTTCAGTACCAGCATGACTCTGTCTCCCCTCTTTATACCGAGGGAGAGGAAGTAGTTTGCAGTCCTGTTGGAGGCTCTTCTCATATCCTCGAAGGTGAGCCTCGTCTCCACCTTGTCCTTTGAGATGTGGAGCATCGCAAGCTTAGTAGGATCCCTCTTTGCAAGTCCGTCGACTATGTCAAAGGCAAAGTTGAACTTGTCCGTATTCTCGAACCTGAGCGAGATAAGAGCTCCCCTTTCGTCCTCCTTCGGATGTATGAAGTTGTGATACAGTCTTCTGTATGGCTTTGTTACAGGCTCCGACTGTTTGTTCCTGTTCTCCTGAGCTACCTCGCGCTTCTCCGGCTCGATATCCGGATGGAGCACTATGGCATAGAAGATGCAGTCCTGCCCTCCTACGGCTATCATTCCGTGAGGCGTAGAGGAATCGAAGTATGCACAGTCACCGGGATTCAGGACCTCGGTATGCTCTCCGATCTGGAGCTTCATAGTGCCCGATACCACAAGGTCACACTCCTGGCCTATGTGGGTCGTGAGCTCTATGTCCTTATGCTCGGCCTCCTCGTTGTATATGATCCTCGTATAGAGGGGGTCTGCGATACGGTTCCTGAATGAGGAAGCCATATTGTAGTAGATCATGCCGTGAGCCTGTTCTATCTGCTGACCGTTCCCCTGTCTCGTGATCGTATATCCTCTGAGGTTCGGGCTCGTGCCCTGTATGAGGTCGGTGACGTCGACCTTTAAGGCCAGTGAGCATCTGTAGAGGAATGCGAAGGACATGTCGTGTTCTCCGTTCTCGCATGCCTGGTATTCGCTCATCGGGACGTCAGTCAGCTGGGCCATCTGCTCGATGGTGAGCCCCATTATCTCCCTCAAGTCCCTGATCCTCTTCGCCATCTCGATCAGTTTTACGTTCAGACCGGTGAGTTGTTCCATATCTCCTCCAAAAAAAAGACCCGTCTCATATCACATGAGACGGGTTAAGATCATTCTTATGTACCCGCGGTACCACTCATATTGTGCCGAAGCACCACTTCACGTTCCATCAAACGCTATGCACTTACGCGGCAGTCACGGAAAGGGTCTACTGACAGAATTGCGTTCTTCCTTTCAGCTCGGGAGCTACTTCCTCATTCTTTGACCTGCTGCCTCGCACCATCCGGCAGTTCTCTTAAAGGTCGGCAGACGGGCCTCTCCTTCACAGCTTTTATATTCGATTGTGCAGTTATTTTATATCACCCGTTTTTGAGTGTCAACAACACTATGTAAATAATTCGCCTGATTTTTAGGTTATCCGTGCTCCTTATTCCAGTTCAAAGGCTCCGGTATAGAGCTGATAGTAGACTCCCTTCATGTTAAGGAGATCGTCATGCGTTCCTCTCTCTATAATCCTTCCGTGATCCAGCACCATTATGGCGTTGCTGTTCCTGACGGTAGAGAGCCTGTGGGCTATCACGAACACAGTCCTTCCCTTCATGAGGTTGTCCATGCCCTTCTGTACGAGAGCCTCAGTCCTCGTGTCGATGGAACTCGTAGCCTCGTCAAGTATCATGACGGGCGGATCGGCAACCGCTGCCCTTGCAATGGAGATGAGCTGCCTCTGTCCCTGGGAGAGCTGTGAACCGTTGTTCGTGAGCATGGTGTCATATCCTTCAGGCAGCCTCGTGATGAAGTCATCGGCATTTGCGAGCTTTGCAGCCCTTATGCAGTCCTCATCGGAAGCATCGAGGTTCCCGTATCTGATGTTCTCCATGACCGTGCCCGTGAACAGGTTCACGTCCTGGAGGACTATGCCTAGGGACCTTCTGAGATCCGGCTTCTTTATCTTGTTGATGTTTATGCCGTCATACCTGATCTTGCCGTCAGGGATGTCATAGAACCTGTTTATGAGGTTCGTTATGGTGGTCTTGCCCGCACCCGTGGCTCCCACGAAGGCTATCTTCTGACCGGGCTTCGCATAGAGCGAGATATCGAACAGCACCTGTTTTTCCGGAACATATCCGAAATCCACATGTTCCATGACCACGTCGCCCTTAAGCTCCGTATAGGTAGTGGTGCCGTCAGCCTTATGGAAATGCTTCCATGCCCAAAGACCTGTATGCTCCTTCGCTTCTCTTATTTCTCCGTTCTCATCCCTTACGGCGTTCACGAGAGTGACATAGCCCTCATCGGCTTCAGGCTCTTCATCAATTATCTCGAATACTCTCGCCGCTCCTGCAAGGCTCAGCGCGATTATCGAGGCGTTCATGGAGATCTCCCTTGTACTGAAGGACAGCTGCCTCGACATTCCGAGGAATGATATTATCGTTCCTATCGTGAGCTCGCCGAATCCTTTGAGAGACATGTTCCTTATGCCCGAAACGAACAGTATTCCTCCGATGAACGCAAGCACGACATACAGAATGTTTCCCATGTTTCCGAGGATCGGCCCCAGCACGTTTCCGTTCTTGTTGGCATTGACACCGTCGTCATAGAGTTTGTCGTTCAGCTTTACGAAATCCTTCTTGGTCTCCTCCTCATGGCAGAAGACCTGGACCACCTTCTGGCCCTGTATCATCTCCTCTATGAATCCCTCTTCATTTGCCAGGGACTCCTGCTGCTGTTTCATGTACTTCGCGCTCCTGCCTCCGAAGCGTTTTGTCATGAGCATCATTCCTACGAGCATCACTCCGACTATAAGGGTCATCCAGATGCTGTAGGACAGCATCGTGTATATGACCGAGAGCATCGCGAGCCCTGAAGAAATGATCCCCGGGAAGCTCCTCGATATGAACTGTCTTATGGAATCGATGTCGTTCGTATATGCTGACATTATGTCGCCGTTCAGGTGTGTGTCGAAGAAGCGGATCGGGAGCTGTTCCATATTCCTGAACATCTCGTTTCTGAGCTTCTGCATCGTTCCCTGCGTTATCTCGGCACTTAAGTGGCTGTTTATCCAGTTGCCCGCCACTCCGAGGGCATAGATTATCATCATCCGGATGAGTATCGCGCTCATCTGAGGCATTACGGCCTCCAAGCCCTTGTCCATTCCCGGAACTATACATTCGTCTATGAGCCTTTTAAGGTAAGTGCTGCCTATGACGCTCGAGGTCGAAGAGAAGATTATGCAGACGAGGACTATGAAGGACTTAAGGGGATAGTTCCCGATCATGTACTTCACGAGCCTTCCGAAGGTACCCTTTTTCACAGGTCTTTTTTCACGCATCCTGCGTTCCATCGTCTTCCTCCTTTCCCTTCACCTGGGAATCATAGACTTCCCTGTAGATTCCTCCGAGCGCAAGGAGCTCTTCATGACTTCCCTGCTCGGCTATCTTTCCGCCTTCCAGTACTACGGTGAAATCGGCATGTTCAACGGAAGAGATCCTCTGGGCGATGATTATCTTCGTTGTGTCCGGTATCTCCTTTTCAAACGCCCTCTGTATCAGCGCATCCGTTCTGGTATCGACTGCGGACGTGGAGTCATCAAGTATCAGTATCTTCGGTTTCTTCAAAAGCGCTCTTGCTATGCAGAGCCTCTGCTTCTGTCCTCCGGACACGTTGTTGCCGCCCTGCTCTATCATGTAATCATAGCCGCCGGGGAAGGTATTGATGAACTCGTCTGCCTGGGCGAGACGGCATATCCTCTCTATCTCCTCATCCGAAGCATCCTTGTTGCCCCATCTGAGGTTCTCCTTTATCGTTCCCTTGAAGAGCACGTTCTTCTGGAGGACCACCGATACCGCATCCCTCAGGGAGGTGAGATCGTAATCCCTTACATCCTCTCCTCCGACCTTTACGGAGCCTTTGCTCACGTCATACAGTCTCGAGATGAGCTGTATGAGGGTCGATTTGGAGGATCCTGTGCTTCCTATTATTCCGACTGTCGCGCCTGAAGGGATATGAAGGTCTATGTCCTCGAGGGCATATCTCTTCGAGCCCTCCTTATATGCAAATGAGACGTTCTCGAAATCGATCGAACCGTCCTTAACCTCCGTAAGTCCGTTCTCCGGGCTCTCTACGGAAGGCTCATGCTCCAGCACCTCCGCTATCCTCTCTGCAGACTCCCCTGCCATGGAGATCATGACGAATATCATGGTCACCATCACTACCTGGGACAGTATCTGCACTCCGTAGGTTATGAGGGATGACAGGTCTCCCGTGGAAAGCGAGCTGCCTCCCGAGGAGATTATGAGCCTTGCTCCGAAGTAATCCACCAGTAGCAGGGCCAGATATATGCTGAAGTTGGTGACCGGGATCCCTATGATCCTGTCGACCTTGATGAAATCCCTTGCGACCTCTCCCGATATCTTCTCAAACTTCTCCTGCTCATATTCTTCTCTCACGAAGCTCTTCACGACCCTTATGCCGTTCACGTTCTCCTGAACGGATTCGTTCATGCTGTCGTATCTCTTGAATATCTTGTCGAAATACGGGATTATCCACCTGAGTGCGAATATGAAGATCCCCAGCAGGAACGGGAATATGGCAAGAAAGATGAGGGACATCCTGACGGAGATGGTCATTGCCATTATTATAGAAAATATCATCATGAGGGGCACCCTTATGGCGATCCTTATGATCTCCTGGAAAGCTCCCTGAACGCTCGAGATGTCAGTGGTCATCCTTGTCACGAGAGACGAGGATGAGAACCTGTCTATGTCGGCAAACGAGAAGGTCTGTATCTTGAAGAACAGATCCTCTCTCAGGTTCTTGGCGAAGCCTCCGGATGCCACTGCCGCCTTTCTTGCGGACATGACCCCGCAGAACAGAGAACAGGCTGAGAGTATTATCAGCATGGAACCGTACTTGATCACCGGATCCAGCGACTCTCCCGTCATCTCGTCTATGAGCTTTGACATCACGAATGGTATGAGACACTCAAGAAGAGTCTCCCCTATTATGAACAGTGGAGCCAGCAGCGTCTCCTTTTTGTATTCTCTGATGCTTCTCGTCAGTATCTTAATCTTTTTAAGCATCAATTACCTCCGGTATTCTTTTTCACTTTTTATATCTTTAGGATTATACCCGTTTTTTTACCGTCTATGTAAGTAAACTCGATTAAAAGAAGAAAAAGCCACAGTCCTGGGACTGCGGCATGTATCCCGTCAATATGATCACTTTATGTCTTCCCAGTACTTTATCTTTCCGGAAAGTATCTTTCTTACGGTCTCCTTATCCATGGATACCAGACGGTTCTCATCGCTCACTATGAAGCCTATCTCACCGTTGTCGGCATATGAGGTCACCTTTGCCCCTTCTATCTCCACAGGCTCGCCGTAATAGAAGACTATCTCATCGCCCGAAGGATAGAGGTCCATCGGAGCCTTCTCGGTCACTATGTTGAACCTTGCCTCCTTGTTGTATCCCGAATACACCTTCACCATCTGTTCCACGAGATGAAGGCTCTTCTCATCCGTCCTTATGGTCACTCCTTCGGGATCAGAAGGCTTGTAGCAGGATGCACAGAAGCCCACCGGTTTCTCGATGATCTGTGAATATCCGTTCGATTTCAGTATCTCCTGTCCCTTGGTCCCGCAAACGAACAGGAAGAAATCCCCCGTCATGGTACCTGCGGGAAGATCGGCGTTCCTTATTATCTGAAAATATCTGTGATCGTCCTCACCCGTGCGGTAGATCTCCTTTGCTCCCTTTATCCTGTCCACGGAGATATATGCAAGGATGGAAGTGTCCTTGTTGAACATCCTCTCGAGATAATAGTAGGTATCTATAGTCTCGGCATCTTTTCTGATCTTGAGATCCGGAAAGAGCTCGAGGAGATTGTCGTTCGTGTCGTATATGACCACCCTTATCGGGGTCTTCTTCCTGCATGAGGAAACAGTGAACACACATATCAGCACAAGTATCAGAGCCAGTATCCTCTTTTTCATATGCGGTCTCCTTTCCTTCTTTCCTTTTACTATTATATCTTGTCCATGCCTTTTTTGGCAAAAAAAGAAGGCAGCCTTCAAGGCTGCCCTCAGAAATGACTGCTGTCAGATCTCGATCCTCTTGAACGGCTTAAGTCCTTCGACTGCCTTCTTCGGGCAGATCCTGACTTCGTCGTTGTCAAGGTCGATGAGGATGTACTTGTCATTGCCCATTCCAAGCTCCTTCATGTAGGAGAGCTGTCTGTGGCCGTGTCTCGTCTCTATCCTCTCGATGAGGTCATGATGCTCCTCTTCCGTCATGGCATATACGAGGTCCACGCAAGCCTGGTCTATTGCAAGCAGGTCCGTTGAACCGAGGATGCCTACGTTCGGCGTTACGACAGGTGCTGCTCCGAGTCCTTCGCAGTCGCATGATACGGACATGTTCCTCATGACGTTCATATATGTGACGTGCTTGCCGAAGAAATCGATGGTAGCCTTAGTGGATTCGGTTATCCTCTCCATGAGCTCTTCCTCGAGAATGGACCACATGTTATCCGATCCTGCCTTAGTATGGATCCAGCCCTTGCCGATCCTTCCGTCAGCGCATCCGATTCCGATGTTCTTGTTGGAGCCTCCGAATCCTCCCTGTCCGTGTCCCTTGAAGTGGGTCAGGACCATAAGCGAATCATAGTTGACCATATGGGAACCATGGGACATTTCCTTCATCCATTTTCCGCCCTTTATCGGGAGGAGAACAGTTCCTTCGGAGTCCATGATATCCACGGGACAGAACGTCCATCCGTTGATCTTCAGGGTCTCCCTGTGTTCTTCGGTGGTATATCTGCCGCCCTGATAATACGTATTGGTCTCAACAATCGTTCCATCCGGTATCTTGGCCTCCATGAAGCTCTTTACCCACTTGGCAGGTATGATGTTCGGGCCGTTCCTCTCACCGGTATGCAGCTTGACTGCGATCTTACCAGTCATGGCACCATTGATCTTGTCGTAGACTTTCTTCATTCCGTCCGGCGAGATGTCTCTGGTGAAATAGACTATGGATTCGTTTCCTGTTCTCTCTTCATAGGGAACATACCTTCTTCCGTCAACATTCATGTTGATATCCTCCATATATAAAAAATTACCTCAACATAATTATCCTATAACTTCGTGAAAACTCCAATAGGTTTAAGCCTGCTGTAAACCAAATATTCTTTCCCTTTCCTTTTCCCCCATCCGAAATATATAATTGAATCATAAAGGAGGTGCGGAGATGATCAATCAGAAGATTAGAGAGACAGTCACCCTGAACAACGGAGTCGAGATGCCGAGGATCGGCCTCGGTACGGTGTTCCTCAAGGAAGAGATAATGAGGGATGCGTTAAGGTACGGATTCTACAATATCGATACCGCCACCGACTATTCAAATGACGAGATCAACGGTGAGGAGGAGGTCGGAAAGGCCATCAGATCCTCCGGAGTGGACAGAAAGGACGTGTTCGTCACCACGAAGCTCTGGAACTCGTCCCACGGATATGAGAACGCCCTCAAGGCTTTCGATTATTCCCTGAAGACCCTGGGCCTCGACTATGTAGACCTCTATCTCATACACTGGCCGTGCCCCGATTTCGATGACTACATAGACACCTGGAAGGCCTTCGAGAAGCTGTACAAGGATGGTCTCGTAAGGGCGATCGGAGTATCGAACTTCTTCCCGGAATGGCTCGAGCGCATTAAGCAGGAATGCGAGATAATTCCGGCAGTAGACCAGGTGGAGTATCACCCCTTCTTCCAGCAGAGGCACGTATATGAGTACTGCAGGGCGAACGGCATACAGACCGAAGCTTTCTCCCCCATGTGCAAGGGAAGGGTCGTGACGGATCCGACGCTTGTGAGGATAGGTGCGAAATACGGAAAGACGGGTCCCCAGGTCACAGCAAGGTTCCTCTATCAGGAGGAGATCTGCTTCATAACCAAGTCGAGCACACTCGATCACCTGAAGGAGACGGTGGACATTTTCGACTTTGCCCTCTCAGAAGAGGACATGGCGGAGATAAGGGCTTTAAGCAGCCCCGAAGGCAGGATAAACATGGACCCGAGGACTTTCCACGAGCTCATGAACCTTAAGGATCAGATAAAGGCCGGAAAGGCAAAATACGCCGTAAAGTGACGGTGCACTTATTACAGGCTCAACAGCATGGGAGGTAGTTTCATGCCTCCTGTGCTCTTTTGTAAGGAAGATGACATGAAATACGGAAGAAAAAACAGTATCAATACTGCAGAACATTCGACGTTCATGAAGAGGATGATGTCCCTTCTCCTTGCGGCATGTCTTTTATTCGGTCTTTTTTCCTGCAGGAAGGAAGAGACCCCTTCCTCATCGTTCCATGCAGTCTCCTCTGCCCCGGTCTCTTCTCCTCCCGTCTCATCAGCCGTGCCTTCGCCGGAACCTCATGGATATCCAGCAGAGGGAAGTTTCTTCCTCGACTACGGGGAGCATTCCGAGGATGACCCCAAGGGAGCCAGGCTGGACCTGAAGCAGAAGGACGGTCATACCGGCATACTCTTCACGATACTATATGACACATATGAGTGGACCTTCAGACAGTATACGGTAAAGAGTCCCGAAGAGAAGGACGGAATCGTGCTCATCGAATTCACGGGCGAGAACGAGCATTTTTCTCTTTCATGCATGTATGACCATGTAGACGTGGAATACTACTGGGACGGTGCTCTGGATCCCGTGAGCGGCTGTTACGTGAGAGGCGAGATACAGCCTTCAGAATACGAGCTTCCTCCCATTCCCGAGCCGGTTTACGATCCGAAAACACCTGAAGGAAAGATCGATAAGGCCATAGCTGCTGCCGCAAGGGACGCCCTCATGAGACCGAAGGATTCCATGCTCACGAAAGAGGACTGCGCAATGGTGCTGTCCATCGACATATCCGAAGAGAGGCTCATCTCCCTCGGCGGTATAGAGTATTTCACCAATCTGGAAAGCATATATATAGGTTCATCATATCTGAAAGACTTCTCTCCCCTTGCAGCGTTGCCGCATATCGAGAGCATCTCCATAAACTGGTCATATTTAGAGACCGTACCGGATCTTTCAGGCTGTAAGGAGCTTTCCCGTCTGGAGCTCGTCTGCAATCAGATAAGCGATCTGTCTCCTCTAAGCAGTATAAGGGGCCTGAGTTTCCTGAATCTTTCGGATAACAACGTCACGAGCATCAGCCCGCTGAAGAACATGACTTCTCTCGAAACGCTGATACTTAAAGGAAATCCCATTCTGGACTGGGAATGCATATCGGGGAACGGGAAACTAATAGAAGCACTGGACTGTGACTATGAGTTGACTCTTAAGACCATGGAGAAAGCCCGCGAGATCATAAGCGGGATCATCGATGACGACATGGACGATCTGGAAAAAGAATTGGCCATATATATGAAGATCCATGAGATAGCAGACTATAAGGAGGTACACAGGCCTCAGCGTCCGTACGGCTATCAGGTGATAATGGAAGGTACAGGCGTCTGCGGAGATTATTCGGAAGCTGTATCACTTCTCATGAACCTGGCAGGGCTAAGATGCATCTCCGTCTATTCGGACACTCATGCATGGAACATGATAGAGATCTACGGAAAGTGGTATGAGCTCGACTGCCTGTGGGACGACAACATCGAACCGGTCTTCTGGCAGTATCTGAATGTGGGAAGAGAGTTCCTGAAAAGCGATACCGATCACAGCTGTGATCCCTGGAGATATCCGTTTGCTGATTCATCCATGCCAAAGCTCGATTATCTGATGCTGTTCCCTCCGGAGGTCATATACGGAGAATAGAAAAGAAGGCAAACGAAAAAGGGCGGTCCGCTCGGGCTACCCTTTCCTTTTAAGCTTATTATTTCTTCCAGAGTCCGTGGAGGTTGCAGTAAGCGTATGCAGCTACAACTTCGTCTCCGTCGACAATGGCAAATGTCACCTTCGGCTCGTCTCCGGGATTCAGTACCTTCCTCTGATTTCCCATCTTGGTCTCGAGTGCCACCCACTCGATATAATGCTGTTCGATCATGGGATGAGCCACCTCACCGACAGTGACCGTCACGATGTTGCCTTCAACTGTATAAACAGGGACATGTTTCTCGACTGCAGCATCCGTGGTCCCGGGGATGATCTCCTTCATGGGCTTTCCGCAGCAGAATACGGGAGCCTTCGTCTGCTTCACTATGCCGATTATCTGTCCGCATGTCTCACACTGATAAAACTTCATTTCTTATCCTCCTTATTGCTGGATCTTCTCACCTATATTGTATCAGCCATCAGGCAAATTTCCAAATGCCGTCACGCTTTTCCTTCGGAACCGCAGAGGAGTATCTTCCTTATGCAGATCTCCTTTACCGCTTTCCTTGCAGGACCCATGAACTTCTTCGGGTCCATTATCTTCTCGTCCTTAAGCGCTTCCCTCACTGCCTTCGTCGCCTCGAACCTCAGTTCCGTAGCGACGTTCACCTTGGCTATCCCAAGCTCTATCGTCTTCTTCACCATATCGTCCGGGATACCGCTCCCTCCGTGGAGCACGAGAGGCACGTCTATCCTCTCCCTTATCTCCTTAAGAAGGTCAAAATTGAGTTTCGGAAGTCCCTTGTAGAATCCGTGCACTGTGCCTATCGCAGCCGCGAACATATGGACTCCCGTCTCTTCTGCAAAGAGTACCGCCTCATCGGGATCGGTATATGATATGACGTTTGAAGTCTCTTCCTTTCCTCCTATGGTGCCGAGCTCCCCTTCAACCGTGGCCCCGTACGGAGCGGCTATGGAGACGGCTTCTTTCGTCAGTGCTATGTTATCCCTAAGTGAAAGTGCACTTCCGTCTATCATGACAGAGTTATATCCCTCGTCCAGAGCTTCCCTCACAAGATCGAGGCTGTTGCCGTGATCCAGATGCAGGCTTATGGATATATCCGTTCTTTCTGCAAGCTTCCTCACGAGAGCGGACGCCTCATATGAATGGAAATGCTTCAGCGTTGAAGGTGTGGTCTGAATGATCACGGGAGATCTCATCTCCTCACACGCTTCCAGTATGCCCTGGACCATCTCGAGATCCTCGGCATTGAATGCCGGCACAGCGTATCCTCCCCTATAGGCCTTCTCTACGTTTACTATGCTGGGTATATACATCTCATTCACCCTTTCCGGCCTTCATTTTCTCTATCTTCTCCCAGCTCACTCTTCCCTCCATGGGACCGAATGCCGCAGTATTGATCGCAGCAGCTGCGGATGCGTTCCTTAGGGCTTCAAGGCTGTCTTTTCCGAGGAGGAGAGAGACCAGGAACGTTGCATCGAAGGTGTCTCCGGCTCCGGTAGCATCCACCGGCTCTATCTCATACACTCCGAAGGCAGTCGTGTTGTCCCTCTCATGGCACACTGCTCCGTGCTTGCCGTTCTTCACCACTATGTATTCCATTTTGGGATATCTGTCGAAATATGACTTTATGGCCTCCTCTTCAGTATCCTTTCCCGTGAACTGCAGGAGCTCTCCGAGTCCCGGAAGGAATACCGCAGTTTCTTTCAGGATCTCCTCCATCAGTTCCGATATGGAAGGATCCTTCATGAGTTCTGGCCTGATGTTCGGGTCAAAAGAGACCTTTGCTCCCTTTGAGACCGCTTTCTTCATGGTGCCGACTATGCTCTCCCCAAATGTCCTCTCCGACATCACTGAACAGCCCATTATATGGAAGAATGCCGTATCATCGAGGATCTCCTCATTTCTTAGCCTGCCCTTTACTGCCGGGGTGTTTCCGATGTGAAAGATGAAGCTCCTGTCTCCTGATGAATCATATGATACGAATGCACAGCCCGTTGAACAGGATCCGTCAACTATTACGTTACTGACGTCCACTCCGTCCTCAGCAAGTCTTTCCAGCATCATGTGCCCGAAGGCATCGTCTCCTACTCCGGATATCAGAGCTGATGACAGGCCGAGCCTCGAAGCCGCATCTATGAAAATGGCAGGTGCACCTGAAGGGAATGGTCCCCTGAAATACCCTGCCTGACCGAGAGGAGAATCCTCCCTGTCCCTCATTATCTCTACAATGAGTTCGCCCATTGTGACTATCTTTGCCATGAATAAGTCCTCCGTGGTATCAATGAAGATATCTAGATAAAGTATACATCAATGGTTCTCATTAAATGTCATGCTTTCTTAAAAACTAACTGAGTCATCAAAGCATCCTTCCATTGCCAGGCTCTTTCCTATTCTGGCGAGCATCTGATAATAAATAGTCATTACCCATACATTTCCATAAAGCCATGGGATGTTTATCTATCCTCGATAGTATGGATTCATCATCGAATAGCAATCCCGGTATATACTCTTTGCTAGAAAACAAATTCCAAAACAGTTTTTCATTATCTGTGAAATCTAATAAAGATCTCAAATATGATATGCATTTTTGTTGTGCTTCCCTGACATCAAAGAACTCTCCGCTTTTCAGTACCGGTACAAGATCACGCTTTATTTGATTCTGAGATATTTTCTGAATACCATTGAAATCGATTTTTGTAAGATCATCAGTTCCGATAGCAATATAAAAAAGCGTACACTTTCTCAATAGTGTCAGATCAAGTTCTTTTTCTTTATCTGAATGAATGAAGTTATAAAGATCAAACAGATCCCTAGGGGTGCTTCTGGTTATCAAAGCAACTATTTTTGAAGCCATAATCTCAATCGTATCAACTTGTAAAACACTAATCGATCTTTCGTGCCACGGTAATGTAATGGCTGATTTCTGAGGTTTCATGACATGATCTCTGAGCATATAGTTGATTTCAATTTTAATGTTGTCTCTTAATCCAGCAGAGTTTATATAATCAAAAACAAATGAATCCAAAGCATAATGATTTCTGGTCCTACTGCTTTGTAAATAATCATTTGCAACCATGTATCCCTGAATTCTCTCTGTCAATAACCTTCTAATCTCAATCACCTGTTCTTTGGAAAAACTACCTGATAGATCAAGATCTATGTCTACTGACAATCTAGGCAAATCAAACAATCCTAAATTAATGGCTGTACCACCTTTAAGCGCTAAAAAAATGCTTAAATAATCATCTTGCTCAAAAAGTTCAAGAATATCTGATAATCTACATACTTTCTCAAAGGTATCTCTGACAAAGCCCATTTCCTTTGCTTTTCTTCCTAATTCTGTGCGGTCAAATTGCATTCTTCAGATTCTTACTCCTTTATTCCAAATATCATCAAATCGTAACGGAACATAAAGTCCCCATTCCTGTGACCACTTTTGCTTATATGAAGGTTCCTGAATCAGTGAACGTTTAGTATATGCCTTGTGATCCTTGCACTGCTTAAAGAAACTATCTGTCAAGAGCAGAGTATCGTTCATCTCCGAGAGAATATATCCGCATTTCTGCCACAGAAAACAATTGTTTCTCTTTTCCAATATCGTCAATAATTTTCTCTCATTCAGTGATGGTATCATCTGTATGCATCGGACTGTCTCTTCAAGTCCTGCAATCTTATCCAGATCTTCAATACTGTCAATTACCGTTTTCTCTATGCTTGTAGTGTTCGTTTTGATTATCTGAATGTTATCTTCAGGATATGATGGATTGACACGGTGATATGTGACTCCGCCATATGAAAAATCAATGAACCTGTTGGCGGTCATGACATAAACAACATTAAAGACCTGATTGGCATATCCATACATTTCAAAAGCACTATGATGGGATATTACTGCATCTTCAAAAAGCGCACTACCTATCCTGTATCGTGACACTATAGGCTGATATGTTTCAAGGCTTATCGTGACATACAGATCCCTTCGAACCCGTTCAATGTAACCCCTTCTCAGATACTCATATATCAATGATCCGGCTGTTGAGTTGTTTCCTATTAGTTTCTCTATGTCATTACGGGAGAAACAACCCATTGATATCAGTTTTTCATAGTATTTCATTTTTTACCACCCGCACTAATAATACCATGTAATATTTGATTTTTCAAATATTACATGCGTTTTTTGATACATTTCCGATACTAGTAGTTGAGTCGTCTTTTTTAGAAGAATACCATAAAGAAATAATTATAAAAAACCTGCTCATTATCTCACAGACAATAGAACAGGCTGTTTAATCTTGAGGTTGCTTAACATATTTTTCTCACTGGCACCCAGATCTCTCCGTAATTGCTCCTTGCCCTCTCGCCGTAGTCGTAGTGTTTCTCTATGAGGGTGTTTCCCGCAAGCTCATATTCTGGATGCTCCGTGAACCATTCCCTGAAGATCCTGGTCCTGAGCATGCTCTTCATCTTGTAGTCGCTCTCCTTGTATCCGAATACTGCCCACTCTCCTCCGGGAACGCTGAACATCGGATAATCAAATGAGATCTGTCCTTCCTTGAGGATGCCTGCAAGCACGAACTGGAGATACTGCTCGTTTCCTGGCAGTTCCACTATGAGGATATACTCTCCGATCCTTAGCTCCCTTATGGTCCTGCCCCTCTCGTCCTCCTGCTGCATCGCAGCATATGTCTCGTCGAAGAAGTCCATTATCACCTGAGCGCTCGATTCGTACGGCACGAACCTAGGGATCCCTGCAAAGGTCATCGTATCCTTCTTTTCGATCCTGTATTCAAGGCTCTCTCCCCCTGATACGGTTATCATGATATGGAACGGAAGAAAGCTCCTTATCTTTTCGGGATCGCTCTTCATCTCATTGATATTGCAGCCGTGGAACTGCTTGAACGCTCTTGAGAAACTCTCCATGGAGGCATAACCGTATTTCGCATATATCTCTTCGACTCTTACGCCACTCACCACTTCAAGTGCAGCAAGATAGAGCCTCCTGTATCTGAGATAAGTGGTGGTGGTCATTCCGGTTATCAGCTGGAACGTCTTTTCTGCATGGTATCCGATCGGTTCACCACGGAACTCATCCACGTCATCTCCTGACATCACAAGACTGCTCTCCAGCATATCGATTATCTTCTTAAGGGTCTCGACCTGTCTCATCTTTTCCTCCGTTTTCAGAGTGTCGGAATGATACTATCATACCACTGTGAAACAGTTCCAATCATTTTTTCATATCGTTCGAGTATCAAAAAGGATACCTTCCCTACGGAAGATATCCCTTTGTATTCGTCATTTTCTCTTATTTCATGAGGTATTCGTCTATAGCCTTGGCAGCCACCTTGCCCGCTCCCATAGCTGAGATCACGGTAGCGGCTCCGGTCACGGCATCGCCTCCGGCATATACAGCTTTTCTCGATGTGAGGCCTTCCTCGTTCACCACTATTCCTCCGCGGCGGTTGACTTCGAGCCCCTCCGTAGTGTTCTTTATGAGCGGGTTCGGGGAGGTTCCTATCGCCATTATGACCGTATCCACGTCGAGCTCGAATTCCGAGCCCTCCACCGGCACAGGTCTCCTCCTTCCTCTCTCGTCAGGTTCCCCAAGCTCCATCCTGATGCACCTCATGCCTGTAACGAAGCCGTTTCTCGGGTTCCTCGGATCTTCCGGGTCATTGAAGCCCATGATCTCGACAGGGTTATTTAAAAGCCTGAAGTCTATGCCCTCTTCGATGGCATGCTCTACTTCCTCTTTTCTTGCAGGAAGTTCCTCCATGCTTCTCCTGTATATGATGTACACCTTCTCAGCTCCGAGCCTCAGCGCGGTCCTTGCAGCGTCCATGGCGACGTTTCCGCCTCCGACGACAGCGACCTTCCCGCCCTTCATTATCGGGGTGTTCGGATCGTCCCTGTAGGCCTTCATGAGGTTGCTCCTGGTGAGGAACTCGTTTGCGGAATAAACTCCCTTATATGCCTCTCCGGGGATGTTCATGAAGTTCGGAAGTCCTGCTCCGGAGCCGATGAACACAGCCTCATATCCCGCGTCGAACAGCTCGTCCACGGTCAGGGTCTTTCCTATGACAACGTTGGTCTCTATATCCACTCCGAGATCCTTAAGGGTCTCGACTTCCTTTGCGACTATTGCCTTAGGGAGACGGAACTCGGGGATGCCGTATACGAGCACTCCTCCCGCTGTGTGAAGAGCCTCAAATACGGATACCTTGTATCCCTTCTTTGCGAGGTCTCCGGCGCAAGTAAGTCCCGAAGGACCGGAACCCACTATGGCCACCTTATGTCCGTTCCATTCCGGGGCCACGGGCTTTTCGGTGCTGTTGGCATTGTGATAGTCGGCCACGAACCTCTCGAGCCTTCCTATTCCCACGGGTTCGAAGCGGACTCCCATGGTGCATTTGCTCTCGCACTGGGACTCCTGAGGGCATACCCTTCCGCAGACTGCGGGGAGGGATGAGGTCTCAGTGATGATCGAATATGCTCCTTCGTAATCCCTTTCCTTTATCCTAGATATGAATTCCGGGATGCTGATGTTGACCGGACATCCCGACACGCACGGTGTGTTCTTGCAGTTAAGGCATCTCATGGCCTCGGAGACGGCTGTCTCCTCATCATACCCAAGAGCGACTTCGCTGAAGTTATGCGCCCTTATCTCCGGCGCCTGTGAAGGCATCTCATGCTTTTTCGGATCCATAGCCATGGTTATCTCCTTTCCTGAGCGAAGAGATTGCAGGTCTTCTCATACGCATGTCTCTCATAGTCCATGTACATCCTGCCTCTCGACATCGCCTCGTCGAAATCTATCTCGTAGCCGTTGAAATCGGGGCCGTCCACGCAGGCGAACTTCGTGATCTTCTCCCCGTTCCTGTTGAGGGTGAGTCTGCAGCCTCCGCACATTCCGGTACCGTCAATCATTATCGGGTTCATGGATGCTATGACCGGCACCTCGAATGGCTTGCAGGTGAGCACCACGAACTTCATCATTATGAGCGGTCCTATGGTGATGACCGTATCGAAGGTCTCTCCGTTCTCCAGCATCTCCTTAAGGGGAACGGTGACGTTTCCCTGTCTCGCATACGAACCGTCATCTGTCATGACGATGAGCCTGTCGGAGCATGCCCTGAAGTCGTCCTCCAGTATCAGGAGGTCCTTCGTCCTGAAGCCGATTATGCTCGTGACCTCAGCGCCCATGTCGTTGAGAGCCTGGGCTATAGGAAGAGCTATGGCGCATCCGACTCCGCCTCCGACTATGCAGACCTTCTTAAGGCCTTCAAGCTCCGTTGCCTGTCCCAAGGGTCCGACGAAATCCTGTATGTATTCTCCCTCTTTTTTTGTGTTCAGAAGGAACGTCGTGGCACCGACTATCTGGAATATGATCTTGACAGTCCCTTCATCGGGATCCGTGCCTGCCACTGTGAGCGGTATCCTCTCTCCCTCATCGGTCACGCGGAGTATTATGAACTGTCCCGGCCTGGCCTTTCTGGCCACGAGGGGAGCCTCTATCTCCATCTGTGTGACGGTGGGGTTCAGTTCCTTTTTCCTGACTATCCTGTACATCACTTTCTCCTTTCGGTCTCATATGAGAATGGACTCTATCCTTTAGATTATACTACCATTTAAAGACGGCTCTCAATGTTCGGGCACAAAAAATGGACTCCCCACGGAGTCCATTTTATATTCACTGTTCTTACAGCATCTCTGAGAATTCGACCTTTTCGTTGTTGGGGCCCAGCACCGTGAAATACCTGATGCCGTTGTCCCAGAACGGAAGGCTTCCTTCCTCGACTATGTTGAAGCCCTTCTCCACTATGTAAGCGTGTATCTCATCCAGATCCTCCACATCAAGAGCGATATGGTCTATGGCTCCCGGGAGCTTCTCCCCCTCTTCGGCCTCGTAGATCTCTATCACGAGTCCGCCCTTCTCCATGAAGCGTACGTATGTGCCGTTGTTGGGATTGAAGAATCTTCCCTTAAGCGTGAACCCGATAGTCTCATAGAACTCTACTGTCTCATCGGTCCTTACGGACGGCAGTCCTATATGCTGGAGTCCGTGTATCTTTTCAAACATGATCCTGTTCCCCTTTATTCTTTTACTGTATCTATATTATATTCCTTTATTTCAGTTCTTCGAATCCCGGTTTCGTGAGCCTGTAAGGATCCATTATCTGATCCAGCTGGTCCTCATTCAGGATCTTATTGTCGAGTATGAGCTTACGGAGCGAGACGTTCGTGGCAAGGGCCTCCTTTGCGATCTTGGCCGATGCGGTGTATCCGATGTACGGGTTCAGGGCAGTGACCATTCCCACGCTCTGGTCCAAAAGCTCCCTGCACTTCTCTTCGTTCGCGGTGATGCCGTCGACGCAGTTGAGTATGAAGGTGTCGACTCCGTTCCTCAGTATGTCTATGGACTGGAAGAGAGAATAGAACACTATCGGCTCAAAGGCATTGAGTTCCAGCTGTCCGGCCTCGACTGCCATGGAGATGGTGACATCGTTTCCGACTATCCTGAAGGCTATCTGGTTCACCACCTCAGGAATGACCGGGTTCACCTTTCCGGGCATTATCGAGGAACCGTTCTGCTTTGCAGGAAGATTGATCTCTCCGAAGCCCGTCCTCGGTCCCGAGCCCATGAGACGGAGGTCATTCGATATCTTGGAAAGAGCAAGCGCGCAGTCCTTGATTGAGCTGGATATGGCAGAGAAGCAGTCGATGTTCTGAGTGGCGTCGATGAGGTCGTCGGACTGTCTGAATCCTACTCCGGTGACAGCCGTGAGTACGTCGGCTATAGTGTCGAAATACTGCTGGTTGGCGTTGATGCCGGTACCTATGGCAGTTCCTCCCATGTTTATGAAGTGCATCTCCTCTTCGACCCTGTTGATCCTCGTGATGCATCTCTTGACTGCAGAGGCATATGCTCCGAATTCCTGTCCGAGCCTTATCGGCACTGCATCCTCGAGCTGGGTACGCCCCATCTTAAGGACCTTGTCGAATTCCTTTGCCTTGTTGCTGAAAGATCTCTGGAGGTTCAGGAGACTCTTCTTTAGTCCTGCGAGAAGAGTAATGGCTGTCATCTTTCCCGCTGTCGGGATAACGTCGTTCGTGGACTGGCCGCGGTTCACGTCGTCGTTTGGATGCACGATATCATAGTCTCCGCAGTTTCCCCCGAGGATCTTTATGGCTATGTTGGCTATGACCTCGTTTGCGTTCATGTTCATGGACGTTCCCGCTCCGCCCTGGATCGGGTCCACTATGAACTGGTCATGATACTGTCCCTTTATTATGAGAGAACAGGCATCGACTATCGCTTCTCCGACCTTCTTGTCGAGGTTGTGAGCTCTCATGTTGGCTATGGCGCAGGCCTGCTTTAAGTATGCAAGGCTCCTTATCATCTCGGGATGCATCTTCTGCCCCGTGATGTCGAAGTTTTCGAGGGCCCTCAATGACTGCACGCCGTAGTATGCGTCGGCCGGGACCTGCTTCGTGCCTATGGAATCCGCTTCAAGACGATATGTTCTGTTATCCATGATATCCCATCCTTCAGATAATCTTTCAATATGAGTATACACTCGGAACAGTATATATTAAAATATATATATACTATAACTACCATAATATATTTCTAATACTGATATGAGCGAACTGTTTAACAAGAAAGACCTGATATACAGGGTATATGAGGAAGGAAGCATCTCCGGAGCTTCTAGGAAGCTCTATATCTCCCAGCCTTCCCTCTCGGTGATGATAAAGAAGGTGGAAGACGAGATCGGCTCTCCCCTCTTTGACAGGAGCGTGAAGCCTTTAAGGCTCACTGACGTGGGGCATGAATACATACGCGTCACGGAGGAGATGTACCGCCTCGAGCATGACTTCGAGAACTACCTCGACTCTCTGGAAAGACTGCAGAGAGGAGATCTTCATATAGGCTCGAACCAGCTCCTCTCCACGATGGTGCTGCCTCCATACATAGCAGGATTCATTACCGGATATCCTAACATACACCTGACGCTCCTCGACGGTAACTCCTCTACCCTGGTGGCAGGACTCACAGCGGGCTCCCTTGATGTGATTATCGACAACCACAGGATGGACCCCGAGATGTTCGACATGAAATATCTCCATACGGAGCACCTGCTCCTCGCCGTGCCGAAGGCCCTGGACGACGTGAAGGAATTTGAGAAGAGAAGGCTTTCAAGGACTGACATACTTAAAGGGAGGCATCTGGGTAAAAGGACGAGACCCGTCTCACTCAGGCCCTTCTCAAAGATCCCCTTCATACTCATGAACAAGGACAACAACATAAGGGAGCACTCGGACGAGCTCTTCGATGCGGAGGACTTCTCTCCGAGGATATTACTTGAAGTGGACAGACTCGTCACACTCTACAACTTCATAAAGACAGGCACTGCTGCATCCATAGTCAGTGATACCCTCATAGAGAACACTGTGGATACGGAGGATACCATAAACTACTACCGTCTGAACGACGACCTCTCTAAGAGAGACATCTTTGCGTCATATAAAAAGAACAGGTACGTCACGAAGGCCATGAGGACCTTCCTCGACTCCCTGTCCGGAGACATATTCAAAAAAGAGGGCTGATTTCAGCCCTCTCCTATCACGAATCTGTTCATATAGCCGGTAATGCCCTGTGAGGAAACGTACTGCATCACCCCGTCCACGATCTCGGAATCGTTCATGAAATGCAGATGCCCTGCGAGCACCATAGCTATATCGTTTCTGTTTTCCCTTATTATCTTAAGAAGTTCCTGGTTCTCCTCCGGACATCCCGGATAATTGAACCAGAAATACTCTCCCGCCTTTTCCATCTCTTCCCTGTTCCCCTCGGTCACGAAGGGCACATGGAACACCACTACGGTCTTCTTATGGTCTTTGAAGCTGTCCCTCAGCACGCTGAGCTGATCTCCCAAGACCGATCTGTCCGCATTGTCAAGACAGATCATGCGGAGCTCATCGTCCTCAGCTGTCTGTATCTTTCTGTTCACAATCGAGAACCTCAGACCTTCGGGAACGGTTCCCTTCTTCTCGTGGTTCCCGCAGGCTATCACATAGGGCACCTCGAGCATTTCAAGCTTTTTTTCCATTGCTCTCAGATCAGCGGGCGTGACAGTATCCATCATGTCTCCGACCATGGCTACCATATCAGCCTTCCCGGCAACGGTGAAAAGATCGTCCAGTATCTCCATGTGATCTCTCATCTGATCGGGGCCCGATGGTTCCCCGTGAAGATCCGCAAACATCTTTCTGGTCTCTATCCAGTTAGCGGAACCCTCCTCCGCTCTCTTTTTCTCTTCGGGAGTACTAAGGCAGTCCCATGCGGTGATATGGGTATCTCCGAACTGGCAGAGCACATGCCTTCTCATGCCCGGGATCCTTATCACATGCTCATGTATAAGGAGCCTTTTCTCAATGTTCTCCATATTGCCCTCTCAGAGTTTTCTGAGGAAAGAGGCTATCTCCTCTTCCAGTATCGCATGTCCCTCTCCGTTCGGATGGAGACCGTCAGGGATATATCTCCAGAGCACCTCGTTCACTCTTGTATCAAGATAGCTGTCATTATACAGATCCAGCACCGGAAGACCGTATTCTTCCGCGACCTTCCTTATGACGTCCACATATTCGGAAAGAAGCGGACAGTCCCATGTTTTGGAGCCGTCGCCCCTGTGCAGCATCTCGGTCGTCCTGTGGAGGGGAGTCAGCACCACTATCACTGCGGAGGGATATCTCTCCTTCAGATGGGAATACACATAATGGCAGGCACCGTAGAAGGTCTCTGGAGTCCTGTCGGACGGAGAACCGAATTCTGCATCTCCGTGTCCGAAATCATTCGTGCCTCCGAACACCACTACGATGTCAGCGTCAGGATCCATCTCATAGAGTCTCATGCAGAAATCCCTGTCTATCGGTTCATCGAAGTTCGGATGCTTCTGTCTTGCATACCTCGTCCCGCCTATGCCGTAGTTCCTGGAAGCGGCAAGGGAATAGTCCCTCTTCATCCTGTTGACGAAGAAGTCCTCCTCCCTTTCCACTCCGTAGCCCTCGGTGATGCTGTCGCCGAGGAAGTTGATCTTCTTTCCCTTAAGGTCCATACATTCCCTCCGCATTATTAGATATTATGGTCTCGGATAAGCACTTCTTGCCCACTCTTCAATCTCGGAATAGGTCTTCGTAATGTTCTGGAATACACCGAGTATGGTCGGATAATACATCACGCAGAGGAATGCGAGCAGCAATCCCAGGAATATGGAATATATCAGGAGAGCTTTCTTTGCCCTCTTGAAGAGGAGTATCACCCATACTGCTATAAGCACGGGGACCAGATACCCTATCACACCAATCAGTGCCTGGATCACATATGCAGTCTTCGGATCGAAAAGTGCCAGAAATTTGTAGATCATTATATACCTCCTTCATTTCAGAAGGCCCAGTTGCCTTCTCTGAATATCGGAACGGTATTGCCGTTCCTGTCTATGCCGTCAATGGTGAGATCAGCTGAACCCACCATGAAGTCCACATGTATCACGGAATCGTTGAAGCCCTTTTCCGCAAGCTCCTCGGAAGAATACTTCTCGAAATCCTCTATGCAGTTCGTATACGCCCTTCCGAGTGCGAAATGGCAGCTCGCATTCTCGTCGAAGAGAGTGTTGTAGAAGAGTATACCGCTCCTGCTTATGGGCGAATCGAAGGGCACGAGAGCGCACTCTCCGAGATACGCTGCTCCCTTGTCGGTTGCTATCATCTGCCTTAGGAGCTCCTCGTTCTTCTCCGCATGCACCTCCACTGCCTGTCCTTCCCTGAAGGTTATGGAGAAATCCTCTATGAGCTCTCCTCTGTATGATAGTGGCTTCGTTGCGACGAGCTTGCCGTTCGCGGTCATCCTGTCAGGAGCCGTGAACACCTCTTCCGTAGGTATGTTAGGATCATATTCTATCCCTGAGAGCGTGACGTCGCTGCCTCCGAGGAACAGTCCCTTCTCAATGAGTCCGACCGTGAAATCGGTGCCGTTGGACGACTTATAGTGAAGGGACTTAAGTCCCATGGCATTGAGCCTTTCGCATCTTTCGAGGAGGAAGGCGTTGTGCCCGTTCCAGTCCTCCACCGGATCCTCACCGTCAGCCCTTGAAGTGTATAGTATGGCATCCCAGAGCTTTTTTACTGCTTCCCTCTTAGGTATGCCCGGGAACACCCGCTCTGCCCATTCTGGTCCCGGTACCGCGGCTATGCACCACTGGTTCTTATTGTCCATGGCATCTGCAAACTTCTTTACGGCCCTGGCTCTTCTGGCCATGGCATGGGAATACTTTGCCTGATCTATCCCCTTCATGCCCATCGGATCCTCTGAGGCTATCCTTATAGTCGCAGGAAGTGTCTCGACTCTTTCCTTCAGCCTTGTTCTCTGCCACCGACTCACCCTTGCAAGAGTCTCCCTGTCCTGATACTTTATGTCGTTTTTAAGGAGTCTCTGGTCGGTCCATTCAACGGTCACCTTTCCAGCTCCCGCCTTATAGCACTCCTCCTGGAGGATCCTTATGAAATCAATCTCGTTAAGGGCCGAGCCTATTATGACCTCCTGCCCCTTCTGTACGTTTATGCCCTTTCTCGCTATGAGAGAGGCATATTTTCTCATCTTCTTCTTATCCATCTTCCACCTATAGCTTTTCCTTCAGTTCGGGGAGGAGCTCTTCTATAAGCTCCCTGTCAGTTATCCTGTCGACGAACAGTCCTTCATCGTCCCTTATCTCTTCAAGTATAGCCACTCTGTCCTCGATGAGGGTATCCTTTTCCATGCCCATGGCAAGGAGATATCTCTTCCCGTCCTTCTCGGTATCCGAGAGGAGCACGTACTCTTCCCCGTCATCCAGAGTGATCTTGTTTCCCGTCATAAGATGATCCATATCTGTCCTTTCAGCCCTGAAGCTCCGCGAGCTTTTCCACCAGTTCCCCGGTATCGTCTATGAAATCGACGTAGCCGCTGAGGGATTCTCCCTTCTCCCTTAATGCCCTCGAAGAGGGGTTTATGAATATCTTTGCCCTTATCCTGCCGCTCCTCGCCTCCTGGATGAGGTTCGCTCCTGCAGCGTTGCCGTCGAGAGCAAGGAGCACGGACTTCCTCCTCTTGAATATCTCATAGGCTATGCTCTTGTATATGCCGAGGCTCACGGGCTCTATGGCGACCCTTACAAGGGAGCCTGTGGAGCGTATCCGTTTTACGTCCTTCTCCTCCATCTCCGAAGGTACGAACCTGAAGATCCTGAACCTGTCTCCTGCAAGCTTCTCGATCATCCTCTCATAACCCTGGAGGCTGTCTCCGATGACGAAGAATACCTTTTTGGGGTCCAGTCTTTCAGTCAAGTTCTTAAGCAGCGAAGCGTACTTTCCGGTAGGAGTCCTGTGCCTGTCGTTATTGAAGCTTCCTCCCATTATTATCACGGGAAGTCCGTCTGAAGGAAGTTCCTCTATCACGTTAGCTAATGCTTCCTGAGAGGACACCTTCACTGCCGGGTCCGGCGTGGCGGTCTCCCTATCGGATTCCTCTTTCAGCCTTTTTTCGTAGTATTCCCTTATGGACAGGCCGTTCAGTCTCTCTTCAAGAGCCTCCTCCTTGTCATGGAAGCCCTTCATGGACATCCTTATGATTTCGCTCTCCGTTTTTTTCATGTTCATGAGCTCATCATGAGTGAGATCCAGGAACTTCTCGAGAGCCAGTTCCTCCTCTATGGAGTTGGTTCCGTAGAGGGCTCCTCCGTCAGTGCCTTCCACACACCTCACACCGCCCTTCAGGTATTCCTTTATCGGGTGGTATCTGAGCTGGTTCAGGTTGTTGAGCCTCACGTTCGAGGTGATCTGGAACTCGAGGACGGTCTTGGTGTCCTTTATCAGCTTTATGAGCTCCTTTCCCTTTGGAGTCCTGAGGTTCACGGTGTAGAGTCCGTGTCCTATGCGGAGATGCGGCCTCTTCTGTCCCTTCTTCAGAGAATCCCGGACGAGCAGTATAGAGTTCTTCACGTTGTCTCTTAGGGAATCGTTTTCACCGGCATGTATCCTGATGACGAAGGACGGTATCCCCTCCGCTATACCGGTAAGCTCTGCGATAGTGTCCTTAAGGGACGTGATGTCCGTTATCTCCTCACCCACGAAGTCGCTTCCCGCGATATACGGATCCTCCGCCACCGCTCGGAGCGTCCTTATGTTCCCTGACAGATAATCTCCTCCCTCTATCGAGTCTTTCACGATCGTAAGAGGTATCCTCCTCATAGCGGCAAGGAATCGGAGCATCACTCCCGTATCCCTGTATACGAAAGGCATCACCTCATGGATCTGAGCGAGCTTCTCGGAAGCTTCCTCCCTCTTCGTGAAGGAAGTATCCGATATCTCCGCATAGCTGATACCGTGCCTCCTGTATTCATCCGCTATCATGTAGAGCTTGTCCTGGTACAGGGTGTTATGGCTGTATTCCTCCTTCTTACGGAGCTCCATAAGGAAGAGGGTCTTCTCCCTTACGTCATCGTCAGGTATCTTCTCCGCTCCCTTTATGTTTCCGGGCTCATCCATGGAGACTCCCTTCGTGAATACATATCTGTACAGATACACCTTCTCGAGATTGGTGAAGACCGCCTGTCCGTCCTTCTGAACGCAGAGGGAATTCGATATCTTCTGTATGTTGTATGCTGCATTCCTGAGGTTATCCAGAATGAGAGATGCAAAATCGATGAACGTGTTGTCGTCTATCTTCCTCTCCCTGTACCTGCCCCTCAGGGGCGAATCACTGAACAGAGCCTCTGCCTTTTTCCTTCTCCTTTCGAGTTCCTTCTCCTGGGATGCGGATAATCTGAGTTCCAGTTTTTTGATGTAATACAGGGGATATCTCACATGATGCACTATCCCGAGTGCCATCAGAGTCTCTGAAGGCAGGTTCGCGTTCATATGTGTATGGAGGTCCGAACGGAACTTCACGTCCTCGAATATATATGACTTGACTATGGTCCTCGATATGTCGAGCCTGTAGTCCTTGGTCTGACTCATGAGGGTCTTCGAAATAGCAGGTATCGAAGCCTTCATCTCTATCCTGCCATCGGGGAACACGTTCGCCACCTTGGTATTCCCGAGCCTGAATATGTATATCCTGTTATTGTACTGATCTATATATGCGGGAATCTCTCCCTTTATCGTCTTGAGTCCGTTCTCATCGAAGGTCACGGGAAGACCGCACATCTTTCCGAGGTTGGATATGAGGTTCCCCGTCCCGTGGTTCGGAGTCCTGATGGCATAGAAAAGCCGGTCTCCTCTCATGAAGAGATCAACTATCATGTCCTTTTCTTCATCCAGATACAGCTTTCCGAAGTACGCCATCTTTTTTCCCTTCCTTTATCAGAGTTCTTTGAATATCTCTTCCATCGGTCTCTTTCCCGCATGTCTCGGGGACGGTGCGGAGCCTTCTGCGGCATATCCGAGAGGCATTATCGCCACCGGCACTATGTCCTTACCGAGTCCGAACACCTCCTGGGCCTTATAATGGTCGAAGACTCCGACCCAGCAGGAGCCTATCCCGAGTTCCCAGGCCTCAAGCATCATATGGGTGAGGGCTATGGAAGCATCCATCTCTCCCGACATGTATCCAGGAGTCTCCGGATTATGCCAGGACTCCTCTTCGCTGTAGCATACGAGAAGAGCCGTAGGAGCTCCGTATATGCAGGGGGTGAGTGCGTTCATCTTTTCCATCGCCTCGTCGCTCTTCATAACGAATATGCGGAGGGGCTGGTTGTTCTTGGCAGTAGGCGCTATGAGCCCTGCTTCCTTTATGAGTTCAAGTTTCTCGTCCTCTACCTTCCTGTCAGAGAATCTCCTTACGGAATATCTGTCCTTTGCAAGTTCCATGAATGTCATATCGATATACCTCTTTTCAACTGTCCTTTCCGAACGGTATGCCGTTCATCCTCTTCTTTCATCTATGAGCGGACGGTCCCAGAATACCGTGGCTCCGTTTTCCAGGGCCATTTCGTCTACTGCGGTCTGAAGATCCTCAAGGAGCTTTTCTTCCCTCTTCTTCGACCTTCTGCCCTTTCCCTCGAACAACACCTTTGAGAAGAACGCATCGTATGAGACCGCGAAATCTTCTTCGTCCCTGTGGGGGAAGAAGCTCACACATGCCTCGTACCTTATATGCCCTGCTTCTGAGTCCGAGACAAGCATCACGTTCGCGGCACGTCTCTCAACTTCACTGAAAGTGCCTTCCGCTTCGAAATACCTTTCATATACGTTTACGGTAGCCATATCTTCTCCTCCTTTACCTTTATGTCTATTATATCCCCGGGGACACAAAAAGGCACGGCGGTGTTTGCCGCCGTGCACGTGTCATTCTATAGTCAGAGCAGGAACAGGATAAAGAGTTGAGGGCATAATATGAGTATCAGGAGCAGTATTCCTCCTATGATCCCAAGTACTGCCCATTCCATCTTGTCCATTTTCTTCTTTGGATCATATTTATTACCGTATATCATCTTCCGATATGCGCGGTCCTGAGCGGCTTGTGTAGCAAGCGGCTCATCCGGATGGGTGATCCCGTAGACCTGTATCAGTTCCTTTCTGGAAAGATATCTGTCATTTTTCTCCTGATCTTTCTTTTCGCCGAGTAATAATTCGCGTAACATGGTGTTGTCTCCTTTCCCTGTGGTGCGGCCCTCATGGAGCCTTCCTGAAAAGGGGGCCTCATCCCCTCCACTATGATCATATCAAAAGAAGTGTCCGAAATTTCGGACACTTCTTTTAACGATCTGTAAATGGCACGTTAATATTCTTCTTAAGATATCACTCTTCTCACAGAGTCTTCCCGGTGATCATCCCGTATCTCTCCGGATGGCGGTACTTGTCTCCCATCACCTCGTCCTCACGGTACTTCCTCAGAAGATCCATGTCTACCTCGGCGATATATATGCCCTCATCTCCCGGAGCCTCGAATACGCACATGTCTCTTGAGGGTGCGTCATCATCCGCCCAGGCCACTCCGTCGAACAGACTCGAATGACCGTTGCAGTCGGGCTGTCCCTCGGGATAGTTGCAGGTGGCTATTGCAAGCATGTTCTCATATGCCCTGGTCCTCAGAGCCGAAAGTCTGTTTATCTCCATGGGACATGCGTTCGGAGCCAGTATCACTTCCGCTCCCATAAGCATCAGTATCCTTGCACTCTCAGGAAACTCCCTGTCGAAGCAGATCATGGATCCGACCTTTATCACATCTTTTCCGGTATCCAGTTCTGTGACGAAGAAATCCTCTCCTGATGAGAGCATCTTCTCCTCATCGAAGTCACAGGTGTGGACCTTCGAATAGTGGAGCTTTTCTTCACCGTTCCTGTCGAACAGGATGACTGAATTCAAAGGCTTTGGATCATGCTTCTCAAGGAATGTGACGGCAATTGCCATCTTAAGCTCAGCCGCAAGCTCCCTGAAGGATCTGACAAATTCACTGTCCGCATCGACAGCCAGGGCTTCAAGTTCATCCCTGTCCTGTGGTATCCTGTAGCCGTCGCTCCACATCTCCGGAAAGAGAGCTACATCGGCACCCATCTCCCTTGCCCTTATGCAGGCTTTCTTTCCCTTTTCCAGCTGTCCGGAAAGATCCCCCTCTGGAAGCAGCTGCATCAGAGCTATCTTAAGTACGTTTTTCATCTTATTTCTTTTCTCCTTCAGAGTTCCCTTGAGAGGAGCCACCACGGTTCCTCCTCATATTCCGGTTCCCCGTTCTCATCCATTCCGCACGGGTCGTAATGACAGTCCTTTATCTTCGTCGTGAAGCCGAAACGTCTGTAGAGCCTGACGTTCTGCGGCTCATCCGGACCTACACCTATCGTCACCCTTTTAAGGCCTTTATTCCTCAGATCCTCAAGCACTTGAGTCATGAGCAGGCTTCCGAGCCCTTTTCCCCTGTATCCTTTCCTCACTCGGAAGGCACAGAGATATGCAGTGGTCTTCCCGTCAGCAAAATCACTGTCCGGAAGATCATAGAATGCATAGAGCTCGCCTATCAGCTCATCGTCATCATCTATAGTCCAGAAATCCGCATTGCCGGAAGATATGTTCTGATAGAAGAAGACTTCGGTAGGTTCCGGGATCTCCATATCGTGGCGGTCCCAGAGAGAGCGCATCTCCTCTCCCGTTGCTTTCCTTATCTTCATGATACTTCTTTTAAATACCGTCAGCCCTCTTCATTCCCGTATCCCTTAAGGATATTCCCTTCAGAATACAGTACTGCCTTTCCTGCCACCTTTACCCTGTTCCCTGAGAGTCCCGTATACAGAATTCCTCCCCTTGATGAGGCCTGGCGGCATATGATTTTCTCCTTGCCAAGCCTCCTGCACCAGTACGGAGTTATCATACAGTGAGTGCTTCCAGTGACAGGATCCTCAGGAATACTGAGCTTCGGTGCAAATACACGGCTCACACAGTCGGCAAGATCATCCGATGAAGGAGCCGTCACTGCAACTATTAGCCCGTCAAGCGCTCCGATCTTATCCGGGTCAGGTCTCACTTTCAGTACTGATGTCTCATCAGGCAGTACGAGCAGAAGATCCCTGTCAAGATATGCATCGAGAGGACGTATCCCTATGGCTTCCTCCATCCTGTCCGTGACTTCAACTCTGTTCAGGGAATATGCGGGAAAATCCATCTCGAAGAGATCCCCGTCTCTTCTCACTGTAAGCTCGCCCACCTGGGTAGTGAACCGTATCTTCTCAGCATCCTTTTCATAGAAACTGAAGAGCACGAAGGAGGTCCCTAGCGTCGCATGGCCGCAGAAATCCACTTCTCCGCCCGGAGTGAACCATCGAAGATGATATGCATCGTTCTCTTTCACTGCAAATGCGGTCTCGGAGAAGTTGTTCTCTATTGCTATATCCTGCATCAGACCGTCCCTAGGCCACTCATCTAGTACACAGACTGCTGCCTGGTTCCCGCTGAAGACTCTGTCCGTAAAAGCATCGACTATATACTGTTTCATATCTTGCCCTCAAAATCATTTTCGATTCAGATTCAATTGTAACATAAAAGGAAGCCCGGCATTTCCGGACTTCCTTATATGATCTGTGATGGGTCATTATATATACTCAGAGTTTGCACTCCATCTGTATGTCAAGAGGTTCGTTCTCTCTGTAAATTGCGATCGGATCATCCGATACGGTGAAGCCCATGGCGAGATAGAAATCCACCGTCTCTTCAGCAGGGCATGCAGATGCATAAAGGGACTTAGCATCCATCTCATGTGCTTTTTCCACTGCAAGTTCGAACAGCTTCCTTCCGATCCCCTGATGTCTGTAATCCTTTGAAACGTGTATGCCTTCGATTATGAGCCTCTCCTTGTCCAGTACGGGCACGAGTTCAAGCACTCCGACCACGGTATCCCCGTCATATGCACAGTAGGCTATGTATTTCCCGTTCATGATCTCCCTGGCTTCCTCACGCTTGCGCTCGAGCGGCCAGTCCATGACGAACGGATCTCCCACGAGTATGAGCTTACCGTCTGCTAGTCCGTAGACATTGGTAACTACCTGAAGTCTCTCGAAATCGTCGAATGAATCCTCAAAGAGGTTGGTCTCATCAGTTTTTTTGATCTCTATCATATTATGTCTCCTTGATCTATCACTATTAAGTGTATCACAGTCCATGCCTCAAAGTCGCCTATTCCTGCTTCAATATGTCAAGATTCTTTTTCTTCTCGAAAAAAGCTCTTTTGATCGTCTCATATTCCTCATCCGTACAAGCCCGTCTCAATGCCGGCTCAAAGGAGGAGGTTGCGGAAAAGCATTCAAGGAGTCTGTTGCATGGATAGTCAGGACATTCCGCACATGAGCCGAGTCCCTTTTCCGCGCAGCATGATATTATCCCGTACCTGCAACGGTTTTCAGGAGAACAGCCTTTGCATGCTGTCTCACAGGGATCCATGATACTGCCCCTGTATCCGATATCCTTCCAAAGCTGTGCGGTCCTTGCCAGTTCCTCTTCCGTTTTTTCAAAAGGATGAGAGGTATATCTCGGACATGAAGCACAATCGTTTCCGCAGGCAGCTATGATCTTTTCCTTACCGTGTCCGAGAAAGAACCTGTCTTCATTTATGATCATCCCGGCTGTCTTATGGATATCGAGTTTTGAGGTATCCAAAATGTATTTTTCCGGATACCCGGCCTGAAGGAATTCTTTTAATAACACGAGGCACCTCTCTCCCATCCTGGAATCCTCGTCCCTCATGAGGTCTCTTCTGATAAGGGTCTCCTCATCTGTGATGAGCACCGTGAACTTCACTTCATATGATGAGAACATCTCTCTGAGTTCTCTCATCTTCTCTTTACCTATTATGTAGTTGAATACAACGTCATATCCGCTGTCGAGATATGTCCTTATGCAGCCGGTGACCACCTTCCAGAACACGTCAAGATGATTGCCCTCCTTCCATGGGGCAATATAGCTTCCCTTCACCTGATGATAGAAGTCGTCTCCCTCCAGGAGCACCGACTTCTCAAATGACTTCGCTATTACTTTTGATATGGTAGATTTTCCCGTCCCTGCAGGACCGGTGATAAGATACAGCATTCCCTTTACCTCTGAATTACCTTACAAAGAGTATCTCGCAGTCTCCGTCTTCTGTAAACGTCTCTATCTCGTAGAGGAGCGGACCGTCCTCATATATCTTACTGTAGATCCCGGGAAGATCGTCCGTCCTTCCGGTCACCCTTATCCAGCCTTCGTCAGGCAGCTCTATGCTGAAGTCCGCACCTTCTATGATGCCTTCCTTAAGGCCGATGGCATATTCTATCGTGTCCTCCGTCCATCCGTAGCCGAGGCCTCTTATGTTCTCGAGTCCGTAGAGTTCAGTCATCTCGTCCCAGAAAGCTCCAATCGTATCGTACTGTCCCTCATTCACTGTCGAGAACGTTCTGTTGATCCCTGTAAACGTCATTTCCGTACCTCACTTAAGCAGGAACTGCACTACGAGGCCTGCAAGAACACATACTATGAGCGCCAGTGCCTCCCCTATGAAGAATCCCTTTATGTGGAAGAGATAGTCGTGGTATTCATCGGTCATGTCCTCGGTCCCCTTTATAACGAAATGGGGATCATGGCAGAACCATATGATATCAAGAACTATTGCATCGAACAGGTTGACTATGGTCCAAAGCAGGAATCCCATAAGGAAAGCCTTCAGAAATGTGGTATACCCGTTCACGTACCTGAGTATCAGACTCAGTATCAATGTAAAGAGTACCATGGCAAGACACTTTGCTGCCGCTTTATTTTTCTCCGTCGGTATCCTGCCCTCATACTCAGGAAGGGACTTCACCCTCTCCTGTATCTTAGGCGGATAGTTGTACAGTGTCTTCAGAGGATCCCTGGACATCAGATATACCATGAGGAAGAACAACGCACACAGTACTATCGCCTCAATAACGAATATCATATGCTGACCTCCGTTTTAACGATTCCATATATATAAGTATAAGGCAGATGCCCGTGACGGGCACCTGCCTTCATGTGTTTATTTTCTTTTTACCGGTATCCAGATCTGGCTGTGGTAATCAGGAGCCTTCGGATCTCCCGTCGTGTCGTACCACTCCACCGTGGCATTGCCCGAGATCTCGTATTCAGGATTTCCGGGGAGCCATTCGCTGAAGATCCTGGTATTCACCCCCTGAAGGGTCTCCGGGTTCTGTGCCACGCAGTTGAATATCGCCCAGTCTCCTCTCGGGAACTCATAGAGGACCATGCCTTCAGGCACCTCTCCTCCCGAATACCTTCCGGCAACGAGATATCGGAAGCTGTTCCCTCCAAGGTCGTCTATGCATACTGCAAACTCTCCTATGCAGTTGTCCATCAATGCTCTCTCATATGCATTGGCAGGTTCGTTTCCCGCATACACGTTATTGGCATACTTCTCGCACAATTCATCCCAGAACTTAGGGATCTCACTGTATGCCGTCTCCATATCTAATATCTTCTGGAATCCGATGAGCCTGAACGGGAACATCGGCGTTATCTTGTAATCCATCTGATCACCTCCATGAACTGTCAGTTTTATCTTGATAGGGAGAAAGGACTTGAACCGGGCTCCGTTTCTCACCTGCATGGGTGTGACCCCGTGAAAGCGGTGGAAAGCCTTTGAGAAGCTCTCCGGAGTCTCATAGCAGTACCTGAGAGCTATATCGATGACCTTATCATCCGTCTCCCTGAGTTCCTTTGCAGCCTCGTAAAGTCTCCTGCTCCGGATATACTCCCCTATGCCATATCCCGTCATTATGAGGAATCCTCTCTGGAGGAAGAACGGAGAGATATGGACCTGATCAGCGACATCCTGCGCACTGATGTCTCCGGTCAGATTGTCCTCGATATATTTGATCGCTGTACGTACTCCTGTAAGCCACTCCATTATCCTGTTCTCCTTTCTCTGATGATCAGATTATATCCGTACAGATAGGACAGTTCCTGTCATTTTATGCACTGATTTGTCTTTTGCCCATCAATGAAATGATAGCACAAAAATATGCCTTTCCCTTATGGAAAAGGCATATCGATATCCTTGTCTTTACAGCTGTTACAGTCTCTCTTCCCTTTCGGCATCAAGGAAGTACTTATATGTATCCACAGTGAGCTCTCCGCAGGCAGCCTCGTCGCATGCTATTATGGCTCCGTTGTGCATCTGGAGCACCGAGCATGTCCATTTGGATGTGATGGCCCCTTCCACCGATTCGGCAAGAGCTCTTGCCTTATTGTGTCCGTGTATTAATATCAGGACCTCCTTCGAATCCGTGACAGTGGCGACTCCGACGGACAGTGCGCTTGAAGGCACTTTTGAAATATCATTGTCGAAGAAGCGGCTGTTGGCTATCTTGGTGTTCGTGGTCAGCTTTCTTATGCCTGTCCTGGACCTTAGGCTGGTGAATGGCTCATTGAATGCCAGGTGTCCGTCCACTCCGATACCGCCGAGGAACAGATCTATTCCGCCGTATGAGGCTATCTTTTTCTCGTATTCCTCGCACTCTTTTTCCGGATCCTCTGCCATACCGTCAAGAATGTTTATGTTCTCCGGCTTTATGTCAGTCAGCCTGTCGAAAAGGTTCTCATGCATGAAATGCCAGTAGGAATGGGGATCCTCACGGGTAAGCCCCATATACTCGTCCATATTGAAGGTGACGACGTTTTTGAATGACAGTTCTCCGTCGTGGTTCATCCTTATGAGTTCCCTGTAGACTCCGAGAGGACTGGATCCCGTCGGAAGTCCGAGAACGAAAGGTCTGTCCTTTTCCGGTCCGTTCTCATGCTCGTTTATCCTGTCAGCTATATATTTCGCAGCCCAAAGGCAGGTCCTTAGATAGTCCCTTTGTATTATGACTCTCATATATGTTACCTCATGTATTACTTATTTGATCTCGGGGAAAAGTGATTAGACTATGCAACCTTTCCTTCAGCTTTATGATAGCAGAAAAAGCCCCTCTTTTCCATTCGAAGAGAGCATTCCCTGTTTAAAGAAGTTCGCTGATTCTGTATAATTTTAGTAGTAAATCAACTTTAAGGAGCTGTTAAAGATGCTTAAGAAGAACTATATACAGCCGACCGAGTCATATCCCAACAGACTCGAGAAGGAGACTTTTGACTACTACGGCAAGAGAAACCGCGGGTCGCTCGGTTACATAGGTCCAAGGATCAAGGGAATAGACGTCGGAGCAGCAAGATACTACGACATCAACCAGGACTATACACCCCTTGAACTCTGCACTACACCTACGGAACAGAAGGACTATGACTTCGGAGGATACCGTGTGAGATGGTTCCATCCGCTCACCGTCACCGGAAACGCACCCGTAATAGTGTTCGTACACGGAGGCGGATACATAGCCGGTACCATGGACAGATATGACAAGATGAACCGCCGTCTTGCCGAGCTCATAAACGGAATAGTGATGCACGTCGACTACACTCTGAGCCCGGAGACCGGATTCCCGACAGCCCTCGAGCAGTCATATCATGTTATAGAATACATCTACCATAATCCTGAGAAGTTCCTCATAGACAGGGACAAGATCGCCATCATGGGAGACTCCGCAGGCGGAAACTGCTGCGCTGCTCTGGGGCTTCGGGACAAGGAGACCAAATACATAAAGATGGCTTTTCTCTACTATCCCGTGCTGGACTTCACCAGATATTCCGCAGATACCTTCGAGATAGAGAGATACGGCGAGATGGACGACTTCGTGAAGGCAAAGACACTGTCACTCAAGGACACGGATCTCACCCACATCTTCCTTCAGAACAATGAGGATCCTTCAGACGAGCTCATATCCCCGCTCCTTTCAAAGGACCTCAGAGGATATCCGAGGACTATAATGATCAACGCAGAGTTCGACTTCCTAAGGCAGCAGTGCGAGGTCTTCTGCGAAAAGCTCGATGAAGCAGGTGTGGATGTCGACTACTATCAGTACAACGGAACTTTCCACGGATTCATGGACAGGCTCGGACTGTTCGAGTCCTGCGACCACAGCCTCAAGGTAGTGGCAAAGCACCTTAAGGAATACTTCAACCTATAAGGAGACATGTCCCCGGGAACGCTCTTCCCGGGGATAACCATGTATATGGCAGATGAAGGTCTGATATATGAGATACTCTCTGCAGTGTCGGAGATACCATACGGTAAGGTGGCAACGTACGGACAGATCGCCAAACTCATAGGCCGGGAGAAGAACTCGAGGCTCGTGGGAAAGGTCTTGAGCGTATCCGACTGGTACGGAGACTTCCCGTGCCACAGGGTCGTGAACCATATGGGAAGAACGGCTCCCATGTTCAGAGATCAGAGAGCACTTCTCGAAGCAGAAGGCGTGGAGTTCCTTCCCAACGGAAACGTGGACATGAAGAGGTTCAGATGGGAAATATGAATAAGGATCACATGAGATATATTTGGAGCTATGATTCTCCCATAGGCGGGATGACCATGGCGTCAGACGGACAACACCTGACCGCACTTTGGTTCGACGGTCAGAAGTACTTCATGAGAGGAGCAGAAGACCCTGAGAGGAAGTCCCTCCCCGTGTTTTCACTGTGCTCCGATTATCTTGACGTATACTTCTCAGGTAAAGAGCCTTCCCTTGCTCCTCCTCTTCTGCTTCAGGGAACGGACTTCCAGCAGATGATATGGAAGATACTTCTGTCCATACCTTACGGAAAGACTGTCACGTACGGAGAAATAGCAAAAGAGGCAGCTAGGGCCCTCGGCCTTATGAGCATGTCCGCCCAGGCGGTCGGAGGTGCGGTCGGAAGGAACCCCGTCTCCATAATAGTGCCGTGCCACAGAGTCCTCGGTTCAGACGGCAGTCTCACTGGATATGCCGGCGGCACAGACAAAAAAAGATACCTTCTTCAGCTTGAAGGTATCATCTGATACTTTTTCTTTATTTTCCCTTTTTCCTGAGCACATAAGCTACTGCAAGACATACCGCTATGGCTATAAGGAACGGTATCGCAAATGCGAATGCCGTGCTTGGGGGAGCACTGTATCCCGCATATTTGCCTCCCCAGACAAGATCGCAGTAGCTGTATGCCACCACGGCGCACATCACGTCAGAGAGTATCACCGCAAGCACGATGAACAGTATCCAGAGTTTCTTCATCTTCATTTCCTCCTGTTTCTGAGGAACAGAACCATGCCGGCTATTGAAAGAAGAGCGCATATGATCATCACTATCGCATTTCCGTCCAGCGTGATCACGGAAGAGGCTCCCATGTCCTCTGCGGCTTTTCCGCCAAATATGCGGAAGAGTCCGAACACTATGAGCAGTATGGCATTTACAGCGGTGATCATGAGCCCGACCTTTGCTGTATCGGGTCTTTTCTCATCCTTTTCCTCTTTTTCCTCAGGCATGGGTGCTTCATCCTTCAGGAGATAATCCGTAGTCACATGGAAAAAGTCACTCATTACAACGAGCTTATCGCTCTCGGGCACTGCAGTGCCGTTCTCCCATTTGGAGACTGCCTGACGGGAGACGTCAAGCTTCTCTGCCAGCTGCTCCTGAGAGAGCCCGCTCTTTCTTCTGAGTTCATATATCTTATCCGACAGCATCTGTTTCCTCCTTCCTGTTACAAGGATAGATGAAATGCCTTTTCATTACTGCATATCAGGGCTTGCAATTCCGCAACCGGAGGTTGCAAATAAATAGATCTCACCAGATGAAGGGTATCACCCTGTACTTTACCTTCTCCATGTACTCATCATACCCCTTAAGTTCCCTTTTCAAGACCTCTTCCTCGTTCTTCATCCTCTTCTGTATCACGGGGATATATATCAGCATTATTATGAACGAGATCGGGGAATCGAGCACGAGAGGCATCGAAAGGAACAGGAAAAGGGTCGATGAATACATCGGATGTTTCACTATCCCGTAAAGACCTGTGGATATGACCTTCTGGTCCTCCTCCACCTTTATGGTCCTCGCAAGATACGTGTTCTCCCTCATGACTTCTGCATACATGAGATATGCGAGGAGGAATATGACTATCCCCGCTATCACTATGAACTTCGGGAAATGCAGCCAGTCAAATCTGTAGTTCAGTCCCGCTATGACGAAGGCAAGCAGGAACATGAGCGCACTCACTGCGAGCACTGTCTTCTGCACATCTTCATCCTCTTTTGCATCGAGCCTTCTCCTTAAAAGGTCAGGATCCTTTTTCATGAGCACTAGGCCAGCTATAAACATGGGAATGAAGAGGATCCCTATGAATATCCAGCCGTTTACATACGAAAGAGATCCTGCAGGTAAGAAAAGCAGAAGAGCTATCACTATGAGTCCCGCAAGGAATTTTGTCAAAGCCTGTGTAAAGAGTTTTCTGTCCATAACTATATCCTCTTATATCACTTACTTTCAGAATAGATTATGCCCCATCCATGCGTCATGTTTCAACATGGAAGGGGCATCTTATCCTCTTATCTGCAATATTCCTCCACAGCCTTTGATGCAAAGGCGCCCGTGCCTTCGCCCGCATGGCGGTCTATGTTGCTCCTCATCTCGCCCTCTGCTCCGTATGCCGTTCCGAGGCCTTTTAGGATCTCCACCGTACAGTTATAGTAGTTGGCAGTTATGAAATCCCTCAGTTTCTGTACGAGTTCCTGTGCTTCGGGTGACCCGGGAGCCTTAGTGTCCTTAATGGCTCCGAACTCCCTGAAGATGTCCATCAGCCTCATGCCGAGATCCTTCTTCTCCCCTTCGGTCCTGTTTTCGGACTTCTTCTCATATTCCCTGTACGCTTCGGTGTTGCCCCAGCTCTCTTTCGCCTTCTTCTCGTATTCCTCTATCTTTCTTTTGTCGAACACGTCAAAATCCATTGATCTCTCCCCCGTTTCTCTGATTTTTTCGGCAAGTGCGATCAGTTCATCCAGTTTCTCTCTTCTGAGTTTCAAGAGCCCTATCTGCTGCTCCAGCACCTTTCCCCTGTCAACAGAAGGATCGTGCACTATCTCCTTTATCTCCTTAAGAGGAAATCCCAGTTCCCTGAAGAGCATGATCTCATGGATCCTGTAGAGAGACTCGTCGTCATAGAGCCTGTAGCCAGTTTCAGTCACATCAGCCGGTTCCAAAAGCCCTATATTGTCATAGTACTGGAGAGCACGTATCGTGAGTCCCGTTATACGGCTCACCTCATGGATGGTCATCATGATCCTCACCTCCCTTTCAGAGAATCAATATATACTATTACGTAACGTCAGAGTCAACAGGCCATAAAAAAAGATCCACGGGATCTTTTTTTTTCTTTCATGTCGAAACATCCGCAGAAACGGATCTCCTGAATGTTTTCATATCTTACCCCGGCCCATACCGGTCTCTTCCTCAAGTTCTTTAAGGAACTCCTCCAGGAAGACATGCCGTTTTTCGGCAAGTTCCCTGCCTGTTCCGGTGCACATCATGTCCTTCAGGAGCAGCAGCTTTTCATGGAAATGGTATACGGATTCATTCATGTTCCTCCCATGCTGTCCTCCGTATGCGAAAGTCCTCGCCACGCCGATGGCTCCCATGGCATCGAGCCTGTCAGCATCCCTGACTATCATGGCTTCAATGGATGAAGGAGCTTTGTCCCTGTTCGCGGAAAAGGATACTTCCGAGATCACTCTGCAGATCTTTTCCTCCTTATCTCCGGATATACCGGCAGATCTGAGGAAAGCCCTTGCATTGTAAAGATCCTCCGTATCGAACAGCTTGTGATCGTCTGCGTCATGAAGAAGTGCCGCAAGAGCGACAGTCTCCTTATTGCATTCCTCGGAGGATGCTATCTTCATGGCATTCTCATATACTCTCAGTGTATGGGTCTTGTCGTGACCGCCGGAATCCTCTGCAAAGAGGCCTTGTACGTATGCCTTTATCTTTTCTATGATATCTTGATCCATCAGTCTTCAAGTCCGAGCTTCCTGTCCAGGTTCTTCTTGAGGAGCAGATATCTTCCGTATTTCTCCTCGTTTGAGAACTGTGCTTCCCGAGACTGCTCATAGTCAAGGGTATATTCCAGCTTCTCTCCGTGGAACTGTTCGCTCGTGATGTCGAACTTCACGTCTCCTACCACGTTGTAGCAGTGGATCCCGCCGTTCTTCAGAGGCACTCCGTATACCTTTCCTCCGAATATGTCCTGTACCAGGAAGGAAGTGATAGTGCACTGTCCCTGGGTCATGTCCTCTTCCGACCAGATGTCCCTCATCCTCGGAGTGCAGGTCTCTATCGTCCAGCAGTCCCTCATGAGGTCGTAGAGCTCCCTCTGGTCCTTTATCGCCTTATATCTTTCGTTTACGGGAGCGACAGCCTCGCTGTCCCATCCCCAGAATACATAGTCTTTCATATCAGGCTCCTTTCTTCCCTTTAATTATATCAGTTTATACATATGAAAAGCTCCCCGGCTTTTCATTGCCGGGGAGTCTTGTCATTCTTCTCTTCTCTTGCAGGCTTCACGGCATGCTGCGCAGTTCCCGCTGCAGCCGCCTGTCTTTCCCTTCCTTATGTTCATCACGGCAAGAGCTATGAGAGCTCCGACTGCGATCAGTATCACCACATCCCAGAATCCCATGATATCACCTCACGTTATCCCGAGGGACATGCCTATGAGCCTTATTATGAAGGCCCCTATCCAGGCGATAATGCACTGCCAGAGCACCACGTGGAAGGCCCATTTCGTGCCCATCTCCCTCTTTATAGAGGCCACTGCGGCCACACACGGTGTATAGAGGAGGCTGAAGACCAGCATCGACATCGCCGTAAGGGTGCCTATCGCTCCCACTCCTTCGGTAAAGAGCATGCCCATTACGGAGACAACGCTCTCCTTTGCCATGAACCCGCTTATCAGGGACGTCACTATCCTCCAGTCGCCGAGGCCTACCGGAACGAATACCGGTGCTATGAATCCCGATATCGTGGAAAGTATGCTCTTTGACTGATCCTCTGCTATGTTGAACGTGAAGTCGAACTTCTGCAGGAACCATATGACTATGGTAGCCACGAGTATCACGGAGAATGCTCTCTGCAGGAAGTCCTTGGCCTTCTCCCAGAGGAGCTGGAGGACGTTCCTGGGGCTCGGGAACCTGTAGTTTGGAAGTTCCATTACGAAAGGCACCGCTTCGCCCTTGAAGATGGTCTTCTTATATATGAGGGCTATCAATATCGCCATCACTATTCCGAGGAAATACAGTCCCGTGATAATTATCCAGCTGTTCTTCGGGAAGAACACGCTCACAAAGAAGCTGTAAATCGGAAGCTTTGCCGTACAGGACATGAACGGCGTAAGGAGTATCGTCATCCTCCTGTCCCTGTCGGACGGAAGAGTCCTCGTGGACATTACTGCTGGCACCGTGCAGCCGAAGCCTATGAGCATCGGCACTATGCTTCTTCCCGAAAGCCCTATCTTCCTTAAGAGCTTATCCATGAAGAATGCGACTCTTGCTATGTATCCGCTGTCCTCCAGCATTGAAAGGAAGAAGAACAGCGTGACTATGAGAGGCAGGAAGCTTAGGACGCTCCCCACTCCCTCGAATATGCCTTCCATGATGAGGCTTCGTATGATCTCGTTCACATTTCCTCTTATCATGAGGTCCTCGACCACTCCGCCCAGCGCCTTGATGCCATTTGCCAGAAGGTCCTGGAAGAAGGGTCCTATGAGGAAGAACGTGAGGAAGAACACGAGGCCCATTATGCCGATGAACACGGGGATGGCAGTATATTTGCCCGTAAGCACCCTGTCTATCTTGCGGCTCCTTCTGTGCTCCTTGCTCTCATGGGGCTTTATGACAGTGGCATCCGTCACCTTCCTTATGTATTCGAATCTCATGTCGGCCATGGCCGCACTGTGATCGAGGCCTCTCTCCTTCTCCATCTGGATGATGATGTGCTCGAGCATCTCCTTCTCGTTCTGGTCGAGCTCCAGCTGATCCATTATGAGGCTGTCGCCCTCGAGGAGCTTGCTGGCTGCAAATCCTATCGGAAGTTCCGCTCTCTTGGCATGGTCCTCTATCAGATGGTATACGGCATGCTTTGCCCTGTGGACTGCTCCGCCATGGTCTTCCGCTCCGCAGAAGTCATGTCTCAAAGGTCGCTCCTGATATTTGGCGACGTGCACCGCATGCCTTACGAGCTCATCCACGCCTTCGTTCTTGGCTGCCGAGATAGGTACTACAGGGACTCCGAGCATCTGCTCCATGGCGTTTATGTCCACCGTACCGCCGTTTCCCCTGAGCTCGTCCATCATGTTAAGAGCCACCACCATAGGAACGTTCATCTCCAGGAGCTGTATCGTGAGATACAGATTCCTCTCTATGTTGGTCGCATCGACTATATTTATGATCGCCTTCGGCTTCTCCTTCAGCACGAAATCCCTTGAGACCAGTTCCTCGCTGGAATACGGGCTCATGGAATAGATGCCTGGAAGGTCTGTTAAAAGCGTATCCTTCTGACCCCTTATGGCGCCGTCCTTCCTGTCTACGGTGACTCCCGGGAAATTTCCGACGTGCTGGTTGGACCCGGTGAGCTGGTTAAAGAGAGTAGTCTTGCCGCTGTTCTGGTTTCCGACGAGGGCAAAGGTAAGCACTGTCCCCTCCGGCAACGGGTCACCGCTGCCCTTCGGATGGAACTTTCCTTCCTCTCCGAGTCCCGGGTGAGCAGACTTTCTCCTTCTCTCACTTTTTCTCTCTTCCTGCTGTTCCTTTTCAATAAGGGTGACTTCAATATCTGCGGCATCTACGGATCTGAGGGTGAGATCGTATCCGTGGAGCCTGAACTCCATCGGGTCTCCCAGGGGAGCCAGCTTCACGAGAGTCATCTCCGCTCCCGGTATCACTCCCATGTCGAGGAAGTGCTGCCTTAAGGCTCCTTCTCCTCCCACTGTGTTAATGACCGCAGTCTCGTTTATCTTAAGTTCGTTTAATCTCATTGCAATAAAAAACTCTCTGTATCAGGTATCCCATTTATCCCGGTTGCCCATCAGCAACCGATATATATTATACCATCAGAGAGCCTGTCTAAAATCAGTTGTAAACACGATTAAGGGAAGAATCCGTTTCATCTTCCGAACCTGAAATAGAGCGTCTTTCCGTCGCTCATGCAGATTATGTCCCCCTTTTCGTCAGTACGGTATACCGCATTACATTGATCCTCGAGCCTCTTAACTATCGCCTTATGCGGGAGAGTGATCTCCTCATCATGATTCACCGATATCACCGCATAGAGCGGATCCACCTCTGAAAGAAAGGGCTTCGTCGTGGAGGAATAGCTTCCGTGATGAGCGACCTTCAGAAGAGTGCTCTTGAGCTCCATCCCGGACTTCAGGAGAGTGGCTTCTTCCTCCTTCTCCGCATCCCCTGCGAACAGGAATGATGTCTCACCATATTCGATGCGAAGCACTATGGAGATGTTATTATGCTCCTCTTCTCCGAGAGAATAATCGATGGGGCCTATGAACTTTATCTTCGATGACCCAAGCATTATCTCATCCCCGGAAGAGGGTATGGTTATCTCCTTATCTTTCTTTTTCAAAGCTTTGATGAGATTCCTGAAGGCCTTGTTGTCGAATTCCTTTAAAGGCGCATAAACAGTGCCCACATCGGCATATTCAAGGGCTCCGGGTATACCGCCCGCATGATCCTTGTGGCAGTGGGAACAGACTATATAGTCAAGGTACTTTATCCCGTGGTTCTTGAGATATGAATAGATGAGATCCGAATCATCCGGGTCTCCTCCGTCAATAAGCATATAGTGTCCCTCACACCTTATGAGTGCGGAGTCTGCCTTTCCCACGTCAAAGAACCGTATCTCGAAATCAGTTCCTTCCGGTAATTCGGAACTGCTTGGGACCGGTTCGGGCTCTGGCCTGTTCTTCTTATTGCTTATGATCATCCCTGCTATGACTGCGACCGTCAGCACAGCTATCAGCAGGAAAATGACCGCTTTGTTCTTGTTCGTCATGCTTTATCCGTTCAGAGCTTCGTGCAGAACCTCTTCCATCTGTTCCAGGCCTTCCAGTAACTGCTGTAAAGCTTCACTATCATCTGCCTTGCACAGTATATCCTGAGTGTGACCCATCCGTTATTGTGTATCGTTATAGTGGCAGCCGCAAGTCCTCCCCATCCTCTGAAGTACCTTACTATCTTTCCTCCTACCACTGTCTCTATATATTCTTCATACCCCTTTAATCTCTTCAATGCAATACCCCCTTCTTTTTTTCAGGGTCAGAGTCTCCTGTAAAACTCTGTCGCTTTTCTTATCTCTTCCTCTGTCGGATGTCCCTTTGCGATACCGCCGATAGCCTTGAACGGGCCAAAGGTATCGAAGCCTCTGCAGCCGTATTCGGCGATCACGGCGCATCCTTTTTCTTCGATTATCTTCTTTATACCGCCGAAATACCTGCCCATGGGAGCCCCCTGGGTGGAGATGAGGAACACCTGTTTTCCAGCAGGGAGATGCTTCTTCGCATACTCCTTTATCTGCTTCGCAAAGTCGCTGAAATATACACCGGAAGCGATGCCTATACGGTCATATCCGGTAAGATCTGTCACATCCGTATCGGTCACGTCTATTAGGTCGATTTCGGGGAACTCCTCACATATCGCATCCAGCAGTTTCTTCGTGTTCCCATGGTGTTTGGAATAGTAGATTATGGCGGTCTTCATCCTGATCTTCTTTCATTCTTTCTGTTTGGACTTCTTAATATACTCTTCAAAGACTTTCTGCGCTTTAGGTGAGAAATAGTTCTCCGGCTCGACATATGTTAGGACATCGGGTTCTCCCACCGTGAACTCTCTTCGGATGCTGTCCTCTTCTTCCTCATATTCAGCGAGGGAATACCCCAGTACTTTTCTTCCACCGATATTCTCGAGTACCTTCTCCCTTATTCCGGGAAGGAGAGCATCAGGCAGTACGAGCATATCTCCGGTCTTTTTGGAATACCAGCCATCACCGTAAAGATCCCTTGCCTCATAAGTGACCTCGATCATCATAGGAACAAAGCCTCTTTCGGCGAAGAACTCATATGTGAGCGTACGAAAGGAGGACTTCTCCCCGTCTTCCATCTCCAGTATCCTCGCGGTGATATGATCTATGAGGTCCCTGTATATCTTATGTCTCTTCGTAATGAAATTCATGGTCTCTTTCCTCCTGTATCATTTGTCCTTGTGAGGACATGATACTTCAGGGCACACACGTAAGGTCGCTTCATATGCGACATCTGTTCAGCAATCCTCCCTCAGTCTCTTCCTCACTTCCATGAGGGCAAAACCGAGTATATTGGTACCGTCCCAAAGGGATGCATCCTTTCTTCTTTCATCATACAGGCTTCTGCCGCAGGCCCAGATCTTGTCCCTAATGGCGCACTCTACGAGATATGCGTCACCCGTCAGGAGGAGCAGTTTCCTCAGACCTTTGTTCTGTGAGAACTTGGCCATGAGTGCCCTGAATACGACCATCTGCCTCATTCCGTTCCAGACATATTCCGAATAGCCCCGGACTTTCCTGCCGAAAGCCTTCTGAGTCTCAGGATCGTCCGTGGCAAGTATCTGCTCTGCGATCTCCGTATCCCCGAAGATCTCCGCCTTCCTGTACATTATGTACTGTTCTACGGATGTGAACTTCCTGTCATCTGTTTTAAAAGGCGAATCGTACCAGTTGCTGAGAAAGCCGTTCGGTTCATCTATCTTATGAAAATATACAGCCAGGCATTCCCTGTTTCCTATGCTGAGCTTATCAAAGGTAATGGATATCTTTTCATCCCTTTCTTCATGCTCAGACGTATCTCCTTCCAGTCTCCTAAGCACTTTCTTTCCTGTCTTATATTTATCCTCATCTATCTCGGTGAATACGATATCGATTTGAAAATCAGGATGAGAGTCGATGTATTCTCTGCAGGAAGTGAGGGCGTCTTCCCATGCCTTCTCCACAGGATAGCCAAAAACGCCCGCTGAGATAAGGGGAAATACTATAGAGGTGCAACCGTTCTCACGAGCCACCTCCAGGGATCTTCTGTATGCGCTTTTGAGAAGCTTCTGCTCCCCGTGATGCCCACCGCTCCAGATGGGTCCTACAGCGTGGATAACATACTTTGCCTTGAGGTTAAAGCCCGGAGTTATCACTGCATCTCCGGTATCACAGTGTCCGATCTTATCGCATGCCTTCTGGAGTTCTCTGCTCCCTGCAGCCCTGAAGATCACACCGCAGACACCGCCGCCTTCCATAAGCTGTTCGTTTGCAGCATTTACTACTGCATCCGTTTCAATGCCGGTTATTCCCCTCTTTTTTATTTCGATACTGCTCATATCATTTCTCCTGAATCTGATCTCTTTATCTCTTTATTATGCAGGTCTCGAAGACCTCAGCTGATGCATACTTTTCAAAAGCTTCTCTGGCTTCAGCTAACATTTCTTCAAGGTCTGTCTCGTCATCAAAACAATATATCACTGTAAGTATGTCTTTGGTCTTCTCGGTTACCATAGCCCTTACGGAATCGGAATGCGAGGAACCGAACATGCCCTCTTCATCACAGAGCACCAGGAAGTTCTCCATATTGAGAAGTTCCTTGCCTATCCCCTGATATTCTTCCCCAGAGAGCGCTCTTCTTAAGATGATGTCCCCTTTAAGCTTATCAAGATCATATGATCCTACGGAAAGACCGCTCTCTATCGAGATAAGATTATTCGTATCCACCACATTATTGATGTGATACAGTTCGTCTCCTCTCCTGATCCTTCTGATGAGGGCTTCGGAAGATACCCTGTGCTTTCCCGGGTCTACTCCGAACGCCTTATAGCAGGCCCTGCTTCCCTTTATGCCCTTGATATCTCCCCATTTCCTTCCTTCGATGTCCTTTAGTACCTGAGGAATGACATCATTTTTCATATGTTCCCAGAATCCTTCTTCAGACGTTCTAACTTCGGCATGAAAATGAAGCACTCCAAGAGAGATAAAGGGATAGATATCATATAGAGTATTATCAATTCTTAATCTATGTTCCATCCTTGTAATTCCTAAAACATTTATAAATCTATATACCAATTATACAGGAAAAGTACTGGTTGTTCTTGATTTGAAAACCCCAAGACCATCTTTCATGTTCGCTATAGCTTGCCTTGTCTCTATATAGCGAGTGTTTAATATATAAATATTTGATATATAGGATAACTATTTGATGGCACTTCATATTTCAACTATAATAAGGATTGAGAGGTATGCCCTTTTTATACCTTATTCTGTGTCAATATTGGAGGTAGGATAATGAAAAGTTTTGTTTGCGAAATGTGTGGTGGCACTGATCTTGTTAAACAAGATGGGTTCTTTGTGTGCCAGCATTGTGGAACAAAGTATTCACTTGAGGAAGCGAAGAAACTGATGGTTGAGGGACATGTAGATGTCTCCGGAAGTACCATCAAAGTCGATACATCGGAAGAATTGACCAATCTGTATCAGATAGCTCGTAGAGCAAAGGATGATAATAATTATAAAAATGCTGCAAAATACTATGAGATGATTCTTGTAAAAGATCCGACCAGTTGGGAGGCAACTTTTTACACTGTTTATTGTCAGGCCATGGAATGCAGAATAGCTGACATCAGAAATGCAGCAATTTCAATTTCAAATTGTGAGGATACAGTCTTAAAGTTAATCAAAGAACATATAGAAGATAAGGCAGAGCAAATAACTGCATTAATCGATGTTACTGTTCGTTGTAACAGTATTTCCTCTTTGTTATTTAAGGCAGCCAGAGATCATTATAAAGGAATAGATGAACAAATCAGGAATAAATATACCCAAGAAATGATAGATAGATGTTTTGCAGCTAAGAATATCTGTTATTATTTAGGCAATTATATTGTTCACTTTTTCTCCGAGTATCCAGAACATCAAACTTTATCTGTAGAAGCTTGGAAAAATGGCGTCCGAGAGCATTCCATATTAATCCAACACTTAAAAAATAAAGAAGAAAATAAAAAAACCATAAACAAATATGTTGAGAAGATTCAGAAATATGATTCTTCTTATACTCCTCCTAAAATTCCTACCAGTTCAGGAAGTTGCTATATCGCTACTGCAGTATATGGTTCATATGACTGTCCTCAAGTCTGGACTTTACGGCGTTATCGTGACTTCGTTCTGGCTAAAACATGGTATGGACGTCTTTTTATCAAGACATATTACTTGATTAGTCCATCAGTTGTAAAACATTTTGGTCATGTTGTTTGGATAAGGAACATTTGGAAAAAACCATTGGATAGAATGGTCATGAATCTAAATAAACAAGGAATCAATGATGCCCCTTATGATGATCAGTCCCGGTAAAAAGCAGAAATGAAAATGACTTCTATGAACTGCTCCAGATGTGGAGCACCATTAAGAATTGAGGGGAATACTGCTTACTGTGATTACTGCAATAACGTAGTATATCTTGTAGAAGAGAATAATAATTCCTCCGAAAATAGTTATTCAGGTTATTCACCTTCACATGTGAACACGCCTCCATATTATTATGGGTATAATTATTCTGCCCCACAGAAGCAGAAAAAGAAGAATATTATTTGGTGGGTTCTGGGCTGGATCTTTATATTTCCTGTACCACTAACCATTCTTCTCATTCGAAATCAGAAAATGAAGTCTCTTCTGAAATATGGGTTAATTGCAGTTGTTTGGTTGTTTTATTTGGGGATTGGTTGGTCTGGGAATAATGAAACAAAAACAATGCCAGCGAATACTGATTCACAAGAGATCATTTCTACTTTTACCTCAGATATAGTTTCATCAGTAATCAATCCTATTTTTGCTGTGCCTGTCTCTGAGTCGGACTCTCCTGGAGATCTTTTGGAGGTCAAGGAGTCAGATATTATTATCAGTTCGAGTATTGACGATCCTCGGATAACGTCTTCTGAGATAATTAGTTCTACTACTGAGATCAATGAACAGGACCTTGTATCCATCACAAAGATAAATATGTCTAACCAGAATGACCTTCCACTAATGGTCGGAGACTCCCATTACATAGGTTATATCACCGTAGATATAGAGAAACAGGCATCTTTTTCTCCTGAAGACATAGTATTTGTTTCTGAGAATCCTGAGATTGCAAGTATATCGTTTTTACGCAATGAAGGTACTACTCTTTATTATGAGATAAAGGCATTAAGTTCTGGTACAACATTCGTTTATGCACGTTCTGCCGACGGAACTATTGAGTCCACTAAACTTAAGATAAAAGTGTCTGCTCCTGTTGCTGTCGAAAATGTGAAAATCAAAGCGGTTAAGGGAAAACTAGATATAGGTGATACCATAACATTATCTGCTGTAATCTCTCCGTCAAATGCAGATGATTTAACACTATCCTGGTCTTCAAGTGATACTAAAGTTCTCGCTGTTAATCAGAAAGGAGAAGTCACAGCTGTCGGAAGTGGCACCGCAAGCATTACCGTATCTGCTCATAATGGTACTAGTGATGAGATCAAACTTACCGTCGCAGATTCATCTAAAAAGATGAAGATAACAATCTCCTATAAAATGACAGAAAACAATCACGTCGGTAGTAAATGGAGCCATGTTATAACCGTTAATGGAGAATATGGCAATAAAGATATTATTAATGTATCTTATGGAGACACGTTGACACTCTATGCCGAGTTTACTGAAGATGATAAGTGGCCGGATGTCGGTGACAATGAAATAAAACATACAGTGACTGCTGATGAACTGAAAACCGGATTCTCCGAAACAATGGAAGTAGGAGTTAGGGAAAACGGTGGCCGTTATAGCGGACATTATGCTTACTATACAGTCACTTTCACTTTCAAGCCTGTAAAGTAAAAGTTCCTTTCCTTAATGAAATCACGAATGGAAATCCTTGATATATTAAAAGAAATGAGAGATGTTTATTCTCTCATTTCTTTATTTCAAGAAACATACCAAATAAAGCTAGACAGTCATCTTCTCCTGTTTGACCTTTTTGTCTATGACATGGCGTTTCGATAGTTCTTTTCTGATATCGTCAGGGGTTATCCCCATCTCTGTCATGAGCACCATGACATGATATGCCAGGTCTGCTATCTCGTATATGGTCTCTGCCTTGTCTTCGGCCTTTCCAGCGATTATGACCTCTGTTGATTCCTCTCCAACCTTCTTAAGTATCTTATCCAGGCCTTTCTGGAATAGATATGTGGTATACGAATTCTCAGGAAGCTTTTCCTTCCTGTCCTTAAGAAGTTCAAACAGACCGTCAAATGTGAAGTCCTCTGCTTCTTCATTGATGTAGACCGGGTCATTGAAGCAGGAATCCGTTCCAAGATGGCATGCCGGACCTTCCTTGTCCACGAGGACTATAAGGGCATCGCGGTCACAGTCTGCTGTTATGGACACTATGTGCTGGACATTTCCCGAAGTCTCTCCCTTTCTCCATAGCTCCTGTCTGGAACGGGACCAGAAGCATGTTCTCTTCTCCTCCATGCTGATCTTAAGGCTCTCCTCGTTCATATATGCAAGAGTAAGCACTTTTCTCGACCATGCATCCACTACTATGGCAGGGATGAGTCCCTTTTCATCAAATCTCAGTTCGCTGATATCTATCATTATCCTTCTCCTTCAGATCCTCACATGTATGCCGTTTTCCTTGAGTTCCTTTTTCAGATCCCTTATCCTCACCTGTTTGAAGTGGAAGATCGAAGCAGCAAGCCCTGCGTCCACTCTTTCCACAGTCTTGAACAGTTCTATGAAGTCCCCTATGTTGCCTGCTCCGCCTGAGGCTATAACGGGTACAGTCGCAAAAGAGCATACTGCTTCCAGCATCTCAAGATCGAAGCCCTTCTTGACTCCGTCGGTGTCTATGCTGTTTAAGACTATCTCTCCTGCTCCGGACTCTATCCCCCGTTTTATCCATTCGAGGGCATCCATACCGGTATCCTCTCTTCCGCCCTTGGCGAAGACCCGGAAGGAACCGTCGACTCTCTTTGCGTCGACGCTCAGCACCACGCACTGGCTCCCGTATCTCTTGGCAGCCTTGCCAATTATGGAGGGATCACGAATGGCTCCGGAGTTCACGCTCACCTTGTCGGCTCCGCATTTAAGGACCCTGTCGAAATCATCGACGGTGTTTATCCCGCCGCCGACAGTAAGAGGTATGAACACCTTCCTCGCAACTTCCTTCAAAATATCCGTAAAGAGAGCCCTGTTCTCGTAGGATGCGGTGATATCGTAGAATACGAGCTCATCTGCGCCTTCATTGGTATAGAACTCAGCAAGCTCCACAGGCGAAGAGACATCGGAGAGTCCCTCGAAATTGACTCCCTTCACCACTCTTCCGTTTCTGACATCTAGACAGGGTATTATCCTCTTAGTTATCATCCTCTTCCTCCCCTGCTGTCCTTATGGCTTCACGAAGGTCTATGGCTCCCGTATACAGAGCCTTCCCTATTATCGCTCCTTTTATTCCATCTTTTTTCAGTCTCAGTATGTCTTCCATGGAGGAGACTCCGCCTGAGGCTATGATGTCTATAGTCCTGAAATCTTCCGACAGCTTCTTATACAGTGAAACGTTAGTACCTTCCATCATGCCGTCTTTTGAGATGTCCGTGCAGATGACTGTCTTAACTCCCTTCTCCGTAAGCTCGTTCATGAAGTCGTATATGTCCCTTCCGCTGCCCTTTGTCCAACCTCTTGTACGGACCTCTCCTTCGAGCACGTCCACACCTACGGCTATATGGTCTTCGTATCTATCTATGGCAGCCTTCAGGAACTCAGGATTCTCTATGGCTATGGTTCCGAGTATGACCCTTTCGACTCCCAGAGTCAGATATCTGTCTATTGTCTCCATCGAGCGGATACCTCCGCCGACCTCTACATTTAAGGAAGTCTTCTTCACTATATTATCAATGACTTCTGCATTTTCTTCAGTACCGGACTTTGCTCCATCAAGATCCACCAAATGGAGCCATTCCGCTCCGGCATCCCTAAACTCTCGAGCCTGGGATACCGGATCCTCGTTATATACCGTCTTCCTGGAATAATCCCCCTTTATGAGCCTCACGGCTTTACCGCCCATGAGGTCGATAGCAGGCAATATTATCATATAAGGATCCTTTCAGCGTCCCGTGAACGCACGGAGTATGTTGAGGCCGATGTTCCCGCTCTTTTCCGGATGGAACTGTGTGCCCCAGACATTGTCCTTTGCCACAGCCGCGGTGACTTCAGTACCGTATTCGGTCACGGCTATAACCGAGTCCTCGCAGTCTGATGCCATGAAGGAATGCACGAAATACACGAAGTCCCCTTCGCTGACATATCTTAGAAGGGGGTGTTCTCTCTTTATATGAAGTGAGTTCCAGCCCATCTGGGGAAGCTTGTACTTCTCTGTATCGGGAACGTCTATCAAGACGATGGAGCCCTTCAGGAGTCCGAGACCTTCGTGTTCACCGAACTCATAGCTCTTTTCGAAGAGGAGCTGCATGCCGAGGCATATGCCGAGTATGCTTTTACCTTCCCTTGCAAGATCCTTCACAACAGTATTGAGTCCAGTTTCCCTGAGCTTATCTGCTGCATCTCCGAAAGCTCCGACTCCCGGGAGTATTATCCTTTCGGTTCTTTCAAGTTCTTCCCTTTTGCCGGTAATTATGGATTCCTCTCCTATGGCATCAAGTGAGCTCTGCAGTGAGAACAGATTTCCCACTCCGTAATCCACTATCGCAGTCATTTGAGGACTCCTTTTGTGGAAGGGATCTCGTCCTTCAGTTCTTCATCTATGCTGCATGCCGTTCTGAGTGCTCTTCCGAGTCCCTTAAAGCAGGCCTCTATTATGTGATGGGTGTTCTTTCCAGTGATCTTTCTCACATGGAGAGTGATCCCGGAATTCCTTGCGAATCCTATGAGGAACTCCTCGACCAGTTCGGTGTCGAAAGTCCCTACCTTCTCAGTCGGAAGCGGGAGGTCTATCTCCAGCATTCCCCTTCCCGATATGTCAAGAGCCACGAGCACGAGCGCCTCGTCCATTGGAAGAACTATGTCTCCGTATCTCCTTATGCCTTTGCAGTCTCCGAGAGCCTTTGAGAATGCTGTTCCCAGAGCAATCCCTATGTCTTCCACGCTGTGATGGTCGTCTACATAAGTGTCCCCCTTGCAGGTCACGTCAAGATCGAATCTCCCGTGCCTGCTGAAAAGCGTCAGCATGTGATCCAGAAATCCGACTCCCGTATCTATGTTCGATACTCCCGTGCCGTCCAGGTCCACTCTGAGCTTAACATTCGTCTCGCTGGTTATCCTTTCAACTTCTCCCGTTCTCATCTTCCTGCCTCCGTGAAATATTCTCTGCTTTCCCTGAGGAAAGTTTCCATCTGTTCTCTGTTTCCTATGCTCACACGTATATACGGAGAGGTCCTCTCCCCATTGAGCCATCTTACGAGCACTCCTCTTTTCTTGAGCTCCTTATACCACTCTTCACCGCTCCCCACAGGTGGCTTTGCAAAGAGGAAGTTGGCCTTTGAGTCAGTGACCTCGCATCCTAGTTCCTTAAGAGAAGCCTTCACTGCTTCTCTTATTTCTGCTATCTTCCTGCAGTTCTCCATTGCTAAACGATCGTTCCTTAACATCGCAAGACCTGCAGCAAGGGTCATCCGGTTTATGTTGTAGGGATTCGTGGAGTTCCTCACAGTCTCAAGATCTGCTATGACCTCCTCGGAAGCTATCGCATATCCGAGCCTTGCTCCCGCCATGGATCTGGCCTTGGAGTACGTCTGCACCACTATGAGGTTATCATACTTCTTTATGAGCGGTATGACGCTCTCTCCCCCGAAGTCCACGTATGCCTCGTCTATCAGGACGATCCTTTCCGTATCGCTCTTTACTATCTCCTCTATCTCTTCCTTTGAAAGGGATATGCCTGTCGGAGCGTTTGGGTTCGCGATCACGACCATGCCTTTCTGGGCCTTGAAGGCTTCTGTGTCTATAGTAAGGTCAGCTTTAAGAGGTATCTCGATCCTGTCAAGCTTATACAGATCCGCGAACACCCTGTAGAAGCCATAGCTCACATCGGGGTATGCGACCGGATACCTGTCTCCCGCAAAGGCCATGAACGAGAAATTGAGAGCCTCGTCCGAGCCGTTAGCTATCATCACATTCTCAGGTCTTACCTCGTATCTGCCTGCCAGTGCCTTCTTCAGTTCCCTGCATTCGGGATCCGGATACAGTTCAAGCCTTCTCGCCTCTGCCTCGGCAGCCTTTACGACTTCTTCAGAGGGCGGGAACGGAGATTCATTGGTGTTGAGTTTTATGTATTTCTTATCCTGAGGCTGTTCTCCCGGTACATATGCCTTGAGGGAACTCAGTCTCTCTGAAATGAATCTGCTCATCTTTCCTCCTCCGCTTCGAACCTTATTACCGCGCTTCTGGCATGGCCCATGAGGCCTTCCTTCATTGCAAAGTCGTATACATATCCCGAAGCCTCCTTAAGGGCCTCTTCCGTATAGCTGATGTACTGCGTCTTCTTTATGAAATCGTCCACGGAGAGTGCGCTCGAGAACCTCGCCGTCCCTCCTGTCGGAAGGGTGTGGTTCGGTCCCGCAAAGTAGTCTCCGAGGGCTTCCGGGCAGTATCTTCCGAGAAACACGCTACCCGCATTCTTAACTTCCTTAAGAAGAGTGAACGGATCCTCAACATAGAGTTCCAGGTGTTCCGGAGCTATCTCGTTTGCTATCTCCACCGCCTTATATATGTCATCTGCGACTATTATCTTTCCGTTGTTCCTGAGCGATGTCCTTATGATGTCTTTTCTCGGCAGAGCGCTGCTCTGCTTTTCAAGTTCTTCCTTTACCTTAAGGGCAAGCTCCATGCTGTCAGTTACAAGGACTGCACTGGCATTCGTGTCATGCTCGCCCTGTGAGATCATGTCTGCAGCCACTTCCCTCGGAACTGCCTTTCCGTCTGCCACCACGAGTATCTCGCTCGGACCCGCTATCATGTCTATCGCGACCTGCCCGAATACCTGTCTCTTGGCCTCAGCAACATACACGTTTCCGGGTCCTACTATCTTGTCCACCTTCGGGATGCTCTCAGTACCGTATGCAAGGGCCGCCACAGCCTGGGCACCGCCCATTTTGAATATCCTGTCCACTCCTGCTATGCTTGCAGCTGCAAGTATGGCGGGGTCTATGCTTCCCCCTGTAGGAGGCGAGACCATCACTATCTCCCTGCAGCCTGCGATCCTGGCAGGTATGGTGTTCATAAGGACAGTAGATGGATATGCAGCAGTACCTCCGGGGATATACAGCCCGACCTTTTCTATCGGGATGATCTTCTGCCCGACTACTGTCCCGTCGGTATCTCTTATCTCAAAGCCGTCCCTCTTCTGCATGGAGTGATATCTTCTGATATTTGCAGCAGAACGTTCGAGGACTTTTATGAACTCAGGACCGACTTCCTCTATAGCTTTTTCGATCTCATCCTTCGAGACCTCAAGGTCCTCAGGTGCATATCTGTCGAACCTCTGCCCATATTCCCTTATGGCGGAGTCTCCGTTGTTCCTGACGTTGTCTATAATCCCTCTTACGGCTGCACTGACATCCGGAAGCTCTTCGCTCCTCGAGAATATCTCAGTGTTAGCCACCTCTCCGTATCTCAAGATCCTTATCATGCCTTTATTGCCTCTTCTTTCACTACGTTCTCAAGAGCCTTCATGAGCTCCGTCATCCTGCCGTACAGGAACTTGTAGCTCACCTTGTTTGCTATCAGCCTTGCGCTTATGTCCATGATGTCCGTATACTTTATGAGTCCGTTCTCCCTGAGGGTGTTTCCCGTCTCCACTATGTCCACTATCACGTCACTTAAGGCCAGTATCGGTGCCAGCTCTATGGAACCGTTCAGTTTTATGACGTCTATGTCTCTTCCGAGTCCGTCATAGTAGTCACGGGTGATATTGGGGTATTTGGTCGCTACCCGAAGGGCCCTGCTCCTGTCGTCCGTGAAGCCTTTGGGACCTGCGACCGACATCGTGCATTTCCCTATATTAAGATCAAGGAGCTCGTATATAGAAGGCTCCATCTCGAGTATGGTATCGCTGCCTACTATGCCCATGTCTGCGCTCCCCCTCTCGACGTATACTGCGACATCGGAGGGCTTCACCCAGAAATACCTCACCTTATTTCCTTCATCTTCAAATATGAGCTTACGGGATTCTTCAAGCACTGAAGGGCATTCATATCCTGCCTTTGCCAGGAGTCCGTATGCTTTTTCTCCGAGCCTTCCCTTCGGAAGAGCTATGTTCAGATATCTGTCATTCATATATCTTAAGAGCTCCGTCTTTGATCTCCGCCTTTTTTCCGTATTTTATATTTCCCAGTTCTTTTTCAACTCTGACGCTCAGACCCTTGGCTATGAGTTCATCAACCGCCTTTACTATATCCTTCGAATCATCGGTATCCTTTCTTATGAGCAGAATGTCGCAGTCCTTTCTGGCCCTGCATTCATCCATGTCACCAAGGAGATCCAGATATACCGCAAAGCCTATGGCGTTTCCTTCCTTGCCCATGCGCTTTAAAAGATTGTCATATCTTCCTCCGGAGAGTACATATTCCGGTATGCCTTCAGTCATTCCCCTGAATATTAGCCCGCTGTAGTAGTTCCTGTCGTCTGCCATGGAAAGGTCTATCATAATCTTTCCGTCAGGTTCGAACTCTCTTAGTATCTTCACCGTATCAGAGAGTTCCTTCAGAGCCTTCTCCATATCAGAGTTCCTCACCATGTCTTTCATGATATCGAGCATCTCCTCTGCAGGACCGTAGCTTGCCGACATTCTGATGAATATATCCGTTATTTCCTTATCAATGCCTGCTTCAGCACATATCTTTCTTATGCCGTCCGCATTCTTTCTTGCAAGTTCCTTCAGGATATCCATGGAGAAAATGCTGTCGAGATACTGATCTGCAAGTGCTGAAACGAACCCTACGTGTGAGATGTCGAGAAGATATCCTTCCCCTATGGTCTTGAGGCTCTTTACTGCCAGCATGAGGACTTCTCCCTCAAGATACGGGTCCAGTTTTCCTATGCATTCAAGACCTGACTGCTCAATCTGCCTGAAGCCGCTGTTGCCCGGTCTGAAAACTGATTCACTGTAGCATAGCTTCTGAAGCCCTGTTCCGTCATAGTCGCGGACTATGGAGAGGGTAATGTCAGGCTTCATGGCACGAAGCTTTCCGTCAGTATCGGTAAATGTGAGTATACGGTCGTTTCTCAGGAAGTTCCTGTTCCTCATGTACAGCTCATATTCTTCAAATCGTCCCATCCTGTATGGAAGATATCCATATTTGCGGTATATCTCTCTGAGTTTTAACTGTATGTATTCATCTTTTCTGAGGTTCTGATTAAACTCCATATCAGTTCTCCGCATTTTTCAGTCTTTCAAGTACTGTCCCATATCCGCCTTCTCCGTAGTTGAGCGCTCTGCTCACTCTGGAGATCGTAGCACTGGAAACAGAAACGTTCTCTGAAATCTGCTGATATGCTTTCCCTTCATCCAGCAACTGGGCTACACGAAGTCTCTGAGACATGTCCTGTATCTCTTTGATAGTCATGAGGTCCTGGAGAAAGCTCAGACACTCCTCCTCATTTTCAAGAGTCAGAAATGCCTTCAGGAGGGTTCTTACTTCACTGTTCTGGTATGGATTCCCTGTCTTCTGCATTACTTACAATGCTCCTTTCCGATATTGACTTCATTACTTTATCACGATAAAGCATTGAAGTCAAATGATTTATTTAGTTCTTATGTTAAAAGGGATACTAGCCACATATATTGCTAATATCCCTTAATCTTATATATTTTACCTTTGTTCATAATCGTCTCCTTTCTGGTAATCCAGTTTATCCTTAGCTATTGGTTCACTGTAGTTTCCCAATATAGTAATTGTATTTTTTGCGGATAAACTCCTTTACCATTAGGATCGGTTATCAGTCTAATAACTATTAGTATCCAAAAGTTCACTTATAGCTGCAGCAGCTATAACAAGAACTGCACCTATCCATCCCCAAATACCCATATATTCATGTAAAAAGAAAACTGAGCACAAAACGGATACCACCGGCTCCAAATACCCTAGTATTGCAACTACCTGAACGGGAAGTGTGCTCATTCCACTGAAATAGAAAACATAAGCAAGTCCGGTATTAATGATGCCTACTAGCAATATGATAAATATGGACCTAAAGTCGAGATCTATTGATTTTCCAATATTATTAATTAGTACATAGGGGAAAATGACTAGTACAGAGATAGCCAGCTGAACTAATGACTTATCCAAAGCAGATATGTCTTTCAGTTTCCTATTACAGATGATCGCTCCTACAAAACACAAGGCTCCTAAAAGTCCCATAATGATACCGGATATATTTCCTACAGAACCTTTCCAAAACTCTGATACTAGAACTATCCCTATAAATGCAGCTATTACACAGGGTATCTTTCTTTTATCAGGTTGTTCTTTTAGTACTAATGGAGCTATGAGAATGACTATCACAGGAGCCATATAATTACAAAGGCTTGCTATAGCCACGGTGGTTTTGATATAGGCGGCAAAAAGGAATACCCAGTTTAGTCCCAGACATATTCCTCCAAGAATAAGCCATTTACTGTTTCTTTTGATATCTTCCTTGTTGATCTCTTTTTGGGTAACCTTCATATATATGAAAATGAACAGAGAACCAATAAGGCCCCTGCACATGGCGACTATTTCACTAGGTATAGAGACATATCTAAGAAACATACCGATGGTTCCGTAGAGCACCACGGCAATGATGTATTTCAGTTTTTCATATGTCTTAACCATAAAAACTCCTACGCTCTAAGCAAATACAAACAACCCTTATTTTTCTACATGAAGACTGTAGTCCTTCTCTTTTCCGTGGGCACCATATATCTTCCAATCTCCTTCCCCTAGTCTCTGCATGATTGCGTTTCTTTCAAGAGCACAGAGCCCAGGATCCGTATCGACTGACGTCATGAGGACAGGGGCATACTGATTGTATTCTGCCTGTTCCTTTGTAAGCCCACGGGTATTGATATATATATCTCCAGAGAAGACTATATGATGCACATAGTCTATAAGGACAGTTTCGCCCTTGAGGTGTCCACCTTTTCCCTGATATACCTCAAAATGCATCTCACCGAAATCAAAGAATCCTATCTGTTCAATTGGTTCTGCAATCTCCTCAGGTGATTTCCACATGACCTTTATCTTATCAGGCTCCGGCGGAGCGTATAGCGTCAATGCTTTGCATATATTGATATAAGGCCTGTGCAAAGGATTCTGTTCGCGATATCCAATACCATCCATATATTCCATCTCTAAGCACTTCTTGGTATCCTCACTTGCAAGTATCTCATCAAACATAGGAAGAAGACCACAGTGGTCGAGATCGGCATGAGTTATATAGATGGTCTTATGCATGTCATCAAAATCAGGGATCATCTTTCTGAACAACTCGAGCATCTCCTCTTTATATAAAGCGTATCCGCTGTCTATGAACAACAACTCATCATTGCTCTTGAGGATTATTATGTTACTTCCACATGGCGGTTCTATGAGCATTATTCCGGAGTTATCGGTGATCCTGTGTCTTGATATCCTGGGAGAAAAGCTATCTCCTCTGGAAGCTGCAAGAAGATGGGCAAATCTGCTTATGCTCTCGAATGTCTTGTAAGGAGAAAGGCCCTTTTCGTCTAGCATCTGCATGACATAGTTGGAATTGACCAGAAGATCATTCCTCTTATCCTCAGAAAGACCGAGGCACTGTACAAGATCGGATACGAATGACTGATAGAATATGGTGTTGTCATACACCTTCTCAGAGTGGTTATAGTCAAGAACACGTATAACACAGATATCCTGCGCTTCTGCAAGAAATGCCTTCAGATTGTCTTCATTATCGATATACAATCCCATCTTGAAAGCCTGATAATCGGTACCGTTTTTCTGTGAACTGATATATGAGATATTGAGCCTGTAATCCTGTATTAATCGAAGTATCTCGGTAACGCTTCCCGGATGATCCTCCAGCATGCACTCGATAAGGACTATGCTCTTTTCAGTCTTCGGTGTCTGAAGGTAGCCTATCTCTGTCAGCATCTCGTCTGCCTTTTTCAGTTGTTCCTCATCCCCCTCTGCATCCAAAAACAGAGTATGAGTATCAACAGCCTTGTTATAGCTGACTCTCGTTATATTGATATTAAGTTTTGCAAAGCACTCACTGGCTTTCAGAAAAGCGCCGATATGATCGGGCATTGTGGTAATATAAGTTTTCTTCATTCTATTCATCCCTCTGGTAGCTTAAAATCAAAATATATGTCTTCAGGTGCAGTGTTCTCCATTGGTATTCGAAATATATAAGCTCCATTTTCATTTTTAGATGGACCTATGAATTCCAATTTACCAGAGCCAATATAAGTAAATGGCAACTGAATACCATCTTCGTTATCAACTTTTCGAACAAATATAAGCATCTTCTTGCTATGTATTAAGTTTGCCAGCTCTTTTCTACTAACATTTGCGACTGTTTCCCACTGAAAAGTGTTTTCGTCTATATATCCATCATCATATCTTAAAGTTTGCTTAGTACTATCACCCTTTAGAACCGTTACATATGCGTATACAATTCCATCATAGATTTTTGTCCCTAGCATAATGTCTTTAGGATTATTCAGTAATATTTGTTGAACTTGCTCCTTACGATATTTCCCCCAAAGATGAAATTGCTCTCCAGGAATAGAATCACTAAAATCTATATCATATTTACCTAGCCCATATTCCAACAGATCCCTTATATACTCATCAAATTCAACACCAAGTTGTATATTGTTAAAATACAGAGTTCTGTCCTTCAGACTCACAAACCCAGACTTTTGCATATACAATAATGCATGATCAAAGGCTTCCATATCAAAATCTATCATATTGGCTTTCACATGATTTACTGCGTCTACTACAATTAAAGAACCTGCATGATTAATCAATGATTGAATGATCAAGTATTCGTATGGCCTAACAAGAGGAAGCATTTCAGAAACATACTTTATAAAATCTTCCTGTCTTTCATCGAATAACGGAAGCTCTGTCTCTCCAATCCCTTGTAAAAATCCCAAGTATGAAGAATTCTTTCTTCCAAGCATCCTAGATTGCATGAATTTTATCAAATCAGGAGCAAAATCATTATTAAGATAATCTACATGTTGGGGATATCTTGATGCACCAATATACTTTTTAAAGTTGTTGTAATCCTGCTGAAGATATGCCTTTGTATTAAAGTTCACTTCATCTATATATGACAGAATCTCCTTCTTGCTTAGATCATCTAAGTGGATCTCAACACCATAGTTGGATAGCCCTATACTGTTAAAATCGTCTTTCACCAGAGAAGCTACTAGCTTCTTTTCTAGAACAAAATTCTCTGATAACCCTCCAAGTGCAAAAGCAATTTGAACACTTCGCTTATAGTCATTTCCAATGAAATCTAACACGGTTACATATTGCTTTCCTTCATAATTGCGAAGACCTCTCCCTAACTGCTGAATGAAAACAGTTTGCGAATCCGTTGGCCGAAGAAATAAAACCATATTAACACCGGGAATATCAACTCCCTCATTTAGAATATCTACCGTAAAAAGAATCTCGAGATCAGAAAAGTCATCTTGCAATTCTTTATAAGCACGAATACGTTCGCCAATAGAATTCTTTCCCGTAAGATATTGGGTATGATAATAATCCCCCATAGCTTGTGACATTCGTATTGCATGAGAAATATCTCTACAAAAAGCCAATGCTTTAAGCTTTTGTCCATGGATTCTATGTTTTTCTATCATTTGATATATAAAATCACAGTGTTTCTCATCTGAAAACTGCTCAACAAAACGATGTCCCTTTGTCTCCTTAATGCCATATTCAATCAGTTCATCACGAATTCCATAGTATTTAAAGGGAACCACAAGCCTATTAATGATTGCATCGCGTAATCTCAGTTCATATGGAACATTTTGATCGAATAAACTTAATATATCTTCTCCATCCATTCTTTCAGGTGTAGCGGTAATTCCAAGGAGAAATTGAGGTTCAAAATAATTAATAATATCCCTATATGTCTTTGCTGTAGCATGATGAGCTTCATCAATGATAATATAATCCCATGTATGTTTTTCAAACAACTCAAGTGAGTTAGCCATTGTCACGTTTGTAGAAAACACAAAATCTGCTTCTTGCTCTTTATACTCTCCATTAAAGACTCCATATGATCTTTCATTTCCAAACACATGTTGGAATGTATCAAAAGATTTCATTAGGATAGAACCTTCGTGCACAATGTATAGTAGTCTCTTTGGCGAGAAATTAAGTGCATCAAAGGCAGCTAAATATGTTTTACCTGATCCAGCAGATGCGGTTATCAATGCTCTTGAAGCTCCAAGAGCCCGAACTCTGTTTAGCTCCTTTAGCGCTTTCCTTTGCATGTAGTTTGGCTTGACTTCAGAATTTGCAATATTGTAATCCATATCCCATCTTTCAATGGAATAATAAAGTCTTGTTCTGTATTCCTCTATAACACTTCTTGATAGCGGTAATGTTTTTTCCCAAAGATCATCAAACTCATCTTTTGCTACACTATATGAATTTGTTTCTTTATTCTCAATTACAGAAACATCCCACTCTATGTTCTTTAATAGAGCATAAACGGTTATGTTTGAAGAACCTATCATTAATTCGTTGTGATCATCAAACTCAAATAGATACCCTTTTGTATGAAAACCAAGAGTATTTCCATTAATATCATGAAAACACTCTTTATCTAGATGACAAAAAAACTGATCTGGATATCTATTCTGAAGATCATAGAAAAACTGCAAAGAATCAATATCCGTAAAATTTTGATATGTAGATGTTATGATCTTCCCCTTTGCTCCTCTTCCAAGAGCTGCTTCGATATTCGGACCAAGTAAACGAAGACCCGGCTTCTTTATAAAACTAACAGAAAACAAGAAAGACCTACACTTATCTATGTTCTGTTTTAATTTATCTATAAACTTAATTTCACTATAATTCGAATAGAAAGTGCTAGTCATATCTACCTCCAATAACTGTTTATCAACCTATTTATAATGATATCAGTCTTCATCTCTCAAGCGATATCAAAAACAAAAACCTCGTGTATCTCTTCTGTATATCCCTCATAAAAGTCTATAGGCATACCTTTAATTATCCTGGCTCCGCGGTTATATAGTAGCAGGAACTGTCCTTTATTCTTATCAAAGCTTAGGCCTTCTATCTCCCCCTGCTTAATGACTTCCGTAAAAGCATGTTCCTTAACGGCTTTGGCCTTTCCGTTTTTCTGTATCTCAAGCCTGTACAGGTTATCCGGTTCATCCTTATCTGCATCTCCATCGTCACATGTCAAATAGATTGCACCTTTATAGCAGGCTACTCCCTGTATCCATTTCGGTGCAGGCTCCATCTCAAGTTTTCCCTTATACTCCCCTGATTCTAGATCATACATATAAAGATAACTGCTGGACTCATCATCTATCCATGAGGACATGTATACCGTTTTTGAATCCGGATCAACCGCTATCCCCGAGCACTCCTTCTGTCCGGTATCTCCCCTGAAAGGAAAGACTCTCTTCAGTTCAAGGGTATCCCCGTCATAGACTGCTACCTGGATGTTAGTCCCAACTCCATCCATGAAGTATTCGACTCCGAGATAGATCTCATTCTCATAGACATCTATATCACCTATATGATTGACTTCTATCTCGTAACCTTTGAAGGGATCCTTGTTCTCTGTGAGAACGTTCCAGGATTTGTCGTATTTTGTCAGGGTAGCGGAACCACTGACCCAGTAATGATCTTTTTCAACACAGAGCCCCTGGCGTCCAGCCACCTGAAGGACTGACTTCAGTTCATATCCGTATCTTGGCGAGTTGCTCTTCTTTCCGCATGAAGACATAACTGTCAGCATCATTATGAGGATGATTATTAGCATCCTTTTTCCGGTGAGTTTTCTGTTTAATCTGGTCATGAAATGGTCCCTTAAAGTGCACCTTTCGGACAATACTTCACACATTCCATGCAAAGTATGCATTCCGTTCCGTTCTTCCGGTTCCTGGAGTTATCCGTCATGTCCACATCCATTGGGCACACTCTTTTGCACTTTCCGCAGGATATGCATTTCTCTTTGTCACACTTCACCCTGAAAAGTGAGAAATAACTCATGGGTTTCAAAAATACAGTCACGGGGCATATATATTTGCAAAATGCCCTGTTATCCTTGAATATTAATGCCAGTGCTATACCGATACCATAATACAGAATGTTCCCTATAATGAATGCCCAGAACATTATCCTTTCAATATTGCCCACTTTTGAGAGGAACAGAGCCGATACGAATACTAGAGACAAAATAAATGTCACGTACCTTATCCAGCCAAGTTTCTTCCTTGGCTGTGAGGGAACCTTGTACGGAAGGAAATCGAGCACCATTGCTGTCCAGCAGGCATAACCACACCAACCTCTTCCGAATATCAGAGGACCGAAGATCTTGGCTACGGCATAGTGTATAGTCGCAGCTTCAAAAACTCCTGTAAATAAATAGTACCAGAAGCCCTCTATCTGCATGTTCTCTTGGCATATGAGTCCGAGATATATGAGCATGTACAGACCTACAAGGAGCTGTACAACTCTTCTTGCGTGTCTGTACTTTCTGATATACAAAAAGATACCGATGCTTATCGATATCCCAATATAGCTGAAATTGAAAAGATAGAACAGGTTATCCTTTGTGAGCCACAGCACGACTGCGACAGTCTCGAATATAACGAGCATTATTATAGGTAACAGATACTTCCTGATATGTTTCATTATTCCTGAAGAATTCCTTCTTTTTCAAAATCTATATGATACTCATTTTTTAAAGTGAGATCATATTCGTCCACTATCTCGACCTTTACAGGCTTCCGGTATCCTCTACCCTTCAGATATCCGATCATAAAACTGAGATTTGCCCTGCAGCATTCGTCCTCACCGAAGACCAGCACTATATCCCTCGAGAGATCTATCCCTGTTATTGGTGAGATCTTCTCCTCATACTCTTCCACAGGAACGTTCCAGAATGAAGCCCGGTGAGCCATAAATACGGGATCAAGATCAAAACCGTTATATGTGCCTCTGGAAAGGTCTTCCCGAAAAGGAACAGTCTCCCTCTCAGGATACTTCTCCTTCATCAGTTTCTGCATTTCATCTCCTGCTACTACGTACATTGTTCCTGTTTGCTTCATCTCGCTGCCTCACAGTATCATCTCAAGCTCTATCTCATGCTTTAAAGGTATACCGTTCATTCCGATGAACGGTATCTCGGGTTTAATCTTCCTCGCCTCATCAAGAGCGTTCATATGGATGTTGCAGATATCGAATCCCCTCTTCTGATAGAAACGGAGAGCATTGAGATTGTCGTTGGTGGTTATGAGTTTGATCCTTCTGAGACAGTTTTTCCTTCCGATCTCCACGACCTTCTCCAATAAAAGTGATCCGGTCCCCCTGTTCTCATTAAGGCTGTCAAGGGACAGTATCTCCATCTCGTCCCCTTCCTCTCTGTAGGTGATGAGCCCTGTGATCTTTCCGTCTTCAAAGGAATAAAGACCATCCACATTTCCCATGTCTATGCTCTCTCCCCGTACCACCATGTCCATGGTATACCAGTGGCTCACTATGAAGTCATCGATATCTTTTCTGTCGTTCTGATCTATCTTTCTTATGATCATCTTTCGCTTACAATGCTCTGTGACTGTAACTTTGTGCTGCGGAGAGCAGCTGCAAAGCCACATCCTTCTGAACGTGCAGTTTCTTCATTATCTCTTCTACTGGACCCATCTTCAGTATCTCGGAAGCGTATACTATCCCTCCTTGTCCCCGCATCATCTGTATGACCATATAGTCGCTCCATGCCTTTTTTTTGAATGGATATCCGTCCATGATGGCGTATTTTGTGAGAAGCTGCCCGTCAGAGAGTTTGAGATCTTCTTCTATTGTCGATACGGCCTGACTGCACAGTTTTTTCCTTCTTGATATGGCTATAGGCAGACCTATTATGGAAGCCAGAAGCCCTGCCGCAAATATGAAGAACCATACAGTAAATATAGGTGCCGGCCTTCCGTACTCGTCAAGTTTGGTCACTTTCAGCAACAGCAGAAGTGCAAATACAAATATCCCTATCCAACACAGAGCGACCGCTCCTGTCCCTGGAGCACCGGTATCCTTTGTCTTTGCCGCATAGCTTCTGGTGTCGAGTTCCTTACGGAGTTTCTTTGCCAGGCAATCATCACACAGCCCCGCATTTATATCTATACTGCTTATGCCCTTCTCTGTTATCTTTGTCCCGGACATGCCGTCTTGAGTGACATAGTCCCAGTAGGTGATAATGGTCTCAGGCTGACTTAATCTGGCACCGCAGTCACGGCATCTCGCCTGATGATCTGTCACCTTGGCGACCCTTGGAACCACATTGCTCATACAAGTGTGCCCTCCTCTTTAGATTCATCTATCATTTTTTCCAGCAGAACAGCAGCAAATCCGACATAGTCATTACAGCTTATGCCGTTCTTCCCTTTGAGATCTTCGCACATTACTGAGCCATATCTTTCAATGAACTTTCCTGCAAATTCTTCTGTCCTGCCGATCTCCATCTCTCTTAATATCTTCTCAGCAGAGAGCACAGCTCCGCATCTTCCGCCCTCATCTCTTGGCAATGGTGCAACAGTGTTGTTTGTATTGATCTCCTGAAAAGCTTCATAAACGGAGCTTGCACAATTTGTTTTATTCAGATGTTTTTCTCTTGCGATCTTTTCAAAATCCATATCCTGCTCCTTATTATCTAATGTCTGTAATATCATTGAATCCGAGGGAAGTCCCTTTAAATCATTTTCTCATTTGCCATATTGTGAGTCAATAATACTCATTAGGGCAGAATATGGATGAATATCAATAGTTTTCTTTAATAAATAAGCGACATACGGTCTACAGTGGGCTCTGTGTGGTTCTAAATCCGGAATGGCATAAAAATAAGAGCCCCGAATTAGCTCGGAGCTCTCTGTAAAAAAGTGCGATTTATTACTGATTTGGTCTGCTTCCCATTGCCTTATTCATCCTGTCAACCTTCAGCTTCACCGTGATATAAATGATAAACCATATCACTGTGAAACACCCCACAAAGATCAGGGTGAATATCCAGATTTTATTCACCGGAATCCATCCGTTAATCAAGTAAAAGCCAAGGTAATCAATATACAGCACTGCAGCCTGAATTAATCCCGCGAATGCTTTTGGCAAAGTTTCAATCTGATATACGATGGAAATCCCGGCAGCAATAAATGCCATGACCGTCATTGTGAATATTCCCAGTACTACCTGATTAACCGTGAGGCTTGTGATTACTCCTGCTCCATGCAAAGCCATCCACACGATTGCCATAATAACAGGACCGACCCATGCCCACATTAGTCCTCTGATGCAGAATTGTTTAACATACTTTTTCATAGTCCGTACCTCCTTTTCAGTTCAGCAAAACATCTTCTCGAAATGCACTCAATGTATCCGCTCTTGAAAACAGCATCCACCGCACCGGATAACTGGACCCTGAACTTAACGATCTTCTTCCAGTTGGCAATTGCTGATTTGCTGATCCTCTCAAAATTACCAGGAAGAGTTTCCTCCAATTCGTACAGTCTTTTTCTGATGAGATATTGTTTTTTGTCACTGTACAATGCGAATGTCTTTTCGCCTTCAACTATGAAACACTCAATCTCATGGATTTTAAGAAATCTGATCTCATCGTCCATATAGCCGGGAATCTGATCGGAAATATTATCTTGCAGCACAAGGCGTTCAATCTCGTCGATCAGAGGAGTCCTTTCATGGACAATTGCGGTTACTTCTTCCTGACTGTTTTTGTCGATGAACAATTTGAAAATCATCTCCAATATCACCTCCGACGGCTATATGATACATAAGAAAAAAAGTGTCTGTCACAAAAAATCGGTATTCGGTACTATTTTAAGGATGATCGGCAAAGAATCAAAATTTAAAAGAGCTCCGGGATCAATCGGAGCTCTTGGTAAAAATGTGCGAATACCATTGACTTATGACGACTTGCAGCCACTTTCGCGTACTTATGGTGTAACTGTATGGATTTCGGCTAAAAAACTGCAATACAGGACATGCCGTTTTTCCTGCAAAAGAGTACATGCCATGGTGTACTTTTTAATACAGTTTTGCGCCAGCCGGAATGCTCGGATCTACCATCAGCAGATGAAGCTTTTCTTCTTCGCCTTCCTTGTGAACGGCACTGATCAGCATACCGCAGGAATCAATGCCCATCATCTTGCGCGGAGGCAGGTTGGTGATAGCGATGCAGGTCTTGCCGATGAGCTGTTCCGGTTCATAATAGGCGTGAATTCCGCTTAAAATGGTGCGGTCTGTGCCTGTTCCGTCGTCCAGAGTAAACTGAAGGAGCTTCTTGCTCTTGGGAACGGCGACGCAATCCTTGACCTTCACGGCACGGAAATCGGACTTGGAGAAGGTCTCGAAATCGACAAGATCCTCAAACAGCGGCTCGATCACGAGGCTTGCGAAGTCGGGTTTCTGTGTGTCGAAGATCGGCATGGACGGATCGCTTACGTTCACCGCCGGAGCCTCTTTAGATGCGTTTTCTATTGTTGCCGCATCCTCAGATTCTTGTACACCATTCTTGTCCTGTGGTGTATCTAAGGGTTTCATTGTCGGGAACAGTATTACGTCCCTTATGCTTGCGCTGTCCGTGAACAGCATTATCACCCTGTCCACTCCAATACCAAGTCCGCCTGTAGGCGGCATACCGTATTCGAGAGCGTTTATGAAGTCATAGTCGACCTGCGCCTTGCAGTCGGGTTCAAGCTTTCTTCTCTCCTCCACCTGCTTCTCGAATCTCTCCCTCTGGTCTATCGGGTCATTGAGTTCTGAGAATGCGTTTCCGAACTCCATGCAGTTTATGAAGAACTCGAATCTCTCGGTGAATGCGGGATCATCGGGCTTCCTCTTTGCGAGCGGGCTTATCTCCACCGGGTAGTCATATATGAAAGTCGGCTGAACGAGGTTCTCCTCCACGTATTTGTCGAAGAACTCGGCAAGTATCGTGCCCTTCGAAGGAACTTCGGGAAGCTCCACCTGATGGGCCCTTGCGCATTCTATTGCGTCTTCATCGCTTTTCCAGTCATCGAAATCGACTCCTGAATACTTCTTCACGGCTTCCTTCATTGAAAGTCTGGACCAGTTGGTGAAATCTATCTCTTTTCCCTGATATGTCACAATCCTGGAACCGTTCACGTTATCGGCTATCCTGTTGAAGAGCTCCTCCGTGAGGTCCATCATCCCGTTGACGTCGGTATATGCCTGATAGAGCTCTATTCCCGTATATTCAGGGTTGTGTCTCGTATCCATGCCCTCGTTTCTGTAGTTCTTTCCGAGCTCATAGACCCTGTCTATGCCTCCAACGATAAGTCTCTTGAGATAGAGCTCGGTCTCGATCCTTAAGACCATATCCACGTCAAGGGTATTGTGGTGAGTGGTGAAGGGCCTTGCGGCTGCTCCTATCTCAAAGGGGGTGAGGACAGGGGTCTCGACCTCGAGATATCCTCTCTCGTTAAGATAGCTCTTTATCTCGTTTATTATTTTCGCCCTCTTTATGAACGTATCCTTTATCTCGGGGTTCACTATGAGGTCGACGTATCTCTGTCTGTATCTCTGCTCCAGGTCAGTGAGTCCGTGGAACTTCTCCGGGAGCGGCAGCAGCGACTTTGAAAGAAGAGTCATCTTCTTCGTATGCACGGAGATCTCTCCGGTCCTGGTCCTGAATGCAAAGCCGTTCACTCCCACTATGTCGCCGACGTCGTACTTCTTGAATTCGGCATATGCCTCATCTCCGAGGTCGTCTCTCGATACGTAGAGCTGTATGTTGCCCGTGGAATCCTTGATGTTGCAGAAAGAAGCCTTTCCCATGACTCTCTTGCTCATGAGCCTTCCTGCCACGGAAACGTCCTTTTCCTCGTATTCTTCAAAATTCTCTTTTATCTTGCAGGAGTCGTCTGTAACGTCGAATCTGGTCACCAGAAATGGATCTCTTCCCGTTTCTTTAAGAGTCCTCAGTTTCTCTCTTCTGACATAAAGCTCAGAAGATTCGTTCAGTGTGCTGTTGTCTTTTGCCATTTTTAATCTCTCCTGTAATTGATCATACGATATTTTAACACACGGGACAGGATTTCACACCATAAAGGGAGATTTGTCCCCTTATACATAAGAAAAGACCCTTTTCAGCCTCGGGTCCGAATGAAAAGGGTCTTGCCATATTATCACTTGAACGTCATTCCGCTCTTGAGATCTCAAGTATCCTGAGGCTGAAGGATCCCTGTGGAGCCTTTACCAGTACTTCGTCTCCTACTCCGTGTCCCATAAGAGCAGCTCCCACCGGGGACTCATTCGAGATGATGTTCCTTGAAGCATCGGTCTCGCTGGTGCCTCTGATGACATAGGTCATCTCATCGTTGAATTCGGTGTCCAGTATCCTGACCTTCGTGCCGATACCTACTCTGTCCAGATTGATGTCGTTGTCGTCCATTATGGTCGCGTGTCTTAAGATGTTCTCCAGCTCCTGGATCCTTCCCTCGTTCCTGGACTGTTCGTTCCTGGCTTCCGAATACTCTGCGTTCTCGCTCAGGTCACCGAAGGCACGTGCCTCCTTTATCTGATCCGATATCTCAGGTCTCTTTACAGTGATAAGATAGTCGAGCTCCTTCTCGAGCTCTTCTTTTCCGCTTTTTGTCAATACAAAATCTTGCATAACAAATCACCCCCATCGTTTAAAAGTAAAAAATGAGAAGGCTTCCCTGAGCCCTCCCCAAATTCACTGCATCAGATGATACAACATTATCAATTCAATTGCAACAAAATATATTTAAATGTACTTTAATCTTCACATGCCCGAAACGACATAGTTCTCGAGTTTCTTCTTCACCCTCTGAAGGGCGCTGTCCACGGATTTCCTGCTCTTTCCGAGGATCCTTGCTATGTCCCTGTAGGATTTTCCCTCTATATAGAGGCCTGCGACCTTCTTCTCATGGTCGGTGAGCTTCTCGTCCATGAACTTCTCTATGTAGATGAGATCCTCCTTGTGCATCACCCTGTCTTCAGGATTATCTGATTCGGGACCGCTCAGAAGATCGAGGACCGTCCTTTCCTCCTCATCGCCCACGGTCCTGCTGAAGGACACGTACTCGTTAAGGGGTATGTTCTTTATCCTGTTCGATCTCTTCACGGCAGAGATCATCTGCCTTGAGATACAGAGGTCCGAGAACGTCCTGAAGGAGCTGTATTTCTCGGGATCATAGTCCTTTATGGCCTTGTACAGCCCTATCATGCCCTCCTGCACTATATCGTCCCTGTCGGCTCCGGAGAGGAAATACGTCCTGCTCTTCACCTTCACGAGCCACTTGTAGCGCTGTATGAGCACCTCCTCGGCATCCTTGTCCCCTTTTCGAAGCACGCCTATGAGTTCCTCGTCCGACAGATGCTCATAGGAAGACAGATCCCTGTCTATGCTGAAGGGATCGTACCCGATAAAATCCGTCTGCTCTTCTTCGGGTATGTTCAGATATTCACTTTCTTCTGTCCTGTCTTTTCTTCTCATACATCAGTATCGCTGCGGCCACTGAAGCATTAAGGGACTCCACGTGTCCGTACATGTCTATCGAGACTATAAAGTCTGCCTTGTCTCTTACGAGCCTTGAGATGCCCTCCCCCTCAGAACCGATGACGAGCATCATGGCCCCCGTGAGATCGGTCTTATCCAGGCTCTGCCCGCCCATATCGGCTGCTGCCACGAACACTCCCTTTTTCTTTATCTCATCTATCGTCGCCGCAAGGTTCGAGACCTTTATCACAGGTATGTATTCCTCGGCTCCTGACGCGGTCTTTGCCGCGAGCCCCGTCATGCCTGCGCTCTTTCTCTTCGTGATTATGACTCCGTGAGCACCGAAGATCTCTGCGCTCCTTACTATGGCTCCGAGATTCCTCGGATCCTCTATGCCGTCAAGGGCTATCAGGAACAGGGGCTCCCCCTTCTCCTCCGCAAGCCTCTCTGCGTCCTCTATCGAGGCATATTCCACCCTTGCGACCCTCACGGCTATGCCCTGGTGGTTTATGTTGCCCGAGGGATCGTTGAAGCGGAGCATCTGGTCGAGCTTATTCTTCGGGACCTGCTTTACGGGTATCCCCTTCTTCCTTGCAAGGGATATGATCTCGGAAAGGTTCTTCTCCGCGTTCTCCTGAACGTAGACTACGTCTATCTCCCTCCCGGACCTCATGGCCTCTCTCACGGAATTCCTTCCGAATATCATATCGGTATCATGTTCATTCATCTTCTTCACCAAACCCTATTATGGTCTCCATGAGCTCTTCTATCCTCTCATGCTCACCTGAGAGATACAGGTAGCCTATGACGCTCTCAAGGGCCGTAGCGGACATGTAGTCAGACACGGACATGTTCTTTGCCGTGGACTTCGGGCTTGAGTTCCTGCCCCTCCTGAAGATATCCTGTTCCCTTTCTGTCAGAGAGTCGTATATCCTCCTTGCAGCCTCGGCCTGGACGCGGGCATTCACCATGCCGGCACATCTGGAATTAAGGGCATTGACTCCTAGCTTCGTGTTCTTAACGAAGTATGTCCTTACGTAGAGGTCGTATATGGTGTCTCCTATATAGGCCAGCACCAGGGGGTTCCTGAGCCTTGCCTCCTCTTCCCCTATGGGAGAGAGCATGAACTTCTTCTCTTCCATCATATCTCCAGTCCAGGATCCGCATTCAGCGTGAGCTCCGAGGGGCTGTCTCCGTTCCTTATCCTGTAATATGCGGCAGAGGCTATCATTGCCGCATTGTCCGTGCAGTATCTGAGCTCGGGATAGTATATCCTGAATTCATCCTTATGATCTTCAAAGCTGTCCCTTAAGGCCCCGTTGGCGCTCACTCCGCCTCCAAGCACCAGGACTTTCTCATTCCTGTCCCTTGCTGCTCTTATGAGGTTGTCCCTCAGGTACGTGACCGCACACTTCTGGAAGGATGCAGCAACGTCAGCCCTGTCCACAGGCTCTCTTCTGCTCTCGGCGTTCCTTACGAGGTTTATCACGGCTGTCTTTATTCCGCTGAACGAGAAGTCATATGTTTCTTCTCCCCTGAGCGGCCTCGGGAAATGGAATGCGTCCGCATTCCCGCTTCTCGCGAGTTTCTCCACGTTCGGACCTCCCGGGTATTCGAGTCCTATGACCCTTGCCACCTTGTCGAAGGCCTCTCCCACCGCGTCGTCCCTTGAGGATGCTATCACCTCATAGTCGCAGTAGTCCCTCACGTGTATTATGTTCGAATGGCCTCCCGATGCCAGAAGGCACAGGAAAGGCGGTTCAAGATCCATGTGGGATATGTAGTTCGCGCTTATATGCCCCTCCATGTGGTTTATCGCATAGAGCGGCTTATTGAGACAGTATGCCAGGGTCTTTGCATAGGAGACTCCGGTAAGGAGAGCTCCCACGAGGCCGGGCCCGTAGGTAACCGCGAAGGCGTCTATGTCGTCAAAAGTGAGCTTTGCCTCGAGAAGAGCGTTCCTCACGATATACGGAAGTTTCTCCACGTGGTTACGCGAAGCTATCTCGGGCACGACTCCTCCGAACTCCTTATGGATGTCTATCTGGGAGTATATGACCGAGCTTAGGACATCCCTTCCGTTCCTGACGACGGAAGCCGCGGTCTCATCGCAAGAGGTCTCTATTGCGAGGACAAGTATGTCCTCCTTATCCTTCAGTCTGTTCACGCTGTCTGTCACTTTCCTTTTTTCTCCATATAACTGCCGTAACAAGCATCGCCCCTATCACTATGAGCGAGCACGCCGCTATCCTTATCACAAGGTCGAAGAACATCTCCTCCTCGCACAGCAGTATCATATTGTCCTTATACGGGTCCATGAGCCACAGGTCGTTACTGAAGAAGACCCTGTGGAAGGAGACCCAGAACGTGTCGAAGTCTATTGCCGCGAAGATCCCGAGGGCGAGCAGGATACCGAAGAATATGAAGTTCCCGAGGATATATCCGTCAAGTATGTCCTTCCTCGCATACTTTACGAATATAAGTGAGAGGATCATGAATAAAAGGCCCACTCCTGCTCCGATGAAGCCGATGAGCCTCGCAGTCCTGTACAGTGCTCTCACGTCGATCATGTGAAGATACTCCTTCTCGTTATAGAAGGAGATCTCCATCCCGTATCTTCTGACCGTAATGTCTATGTCGTCCCTCTTTCCCTTAAGATAATCGAGAAGGACCTGCATGGCCCTTACCGCATCGTCATGGGAGATCCCTATGTCTTCAGCAGTACCAAGCTTTTCGAATTCTCCGGCATAGAAATCCATGGAGAACGAGAAGATCTCCACGAACGCCACCAGTATCCCTATGAGAATAAGGATCGCAGATATGACTGCGATCCGTTTCAGGGCTTTGTTCATCTGTTTCCGTTTCTCAGGATCTCACATGTCCTTACGGGATCAGGAGACTTGAAGAGCGCGCTTCCTGCGACTATGCAGTTTATGCCTGCGGCGAGGATCTGATCTATGTTCTTCTCACTGACTCCGCCGTCGACCTCGATGTCTATCTGACGGTCTCCCATCATCTCCCTGAGCTTCGGTGCCTTGTTAAGGGCATACGGTATGAACGGCTGTCCTCCAAATCCCGGATCACAGGACATGAGAAGTACCATGTCGATGTCCGGAAGCACGTCCTCAAGTGTGTAGATGCTGGTTGCCGGGTTTATTGCCACTCCGCACTTCACTCCCTTGTCCTTTATCTGGAGAATGGTCCTGTGAAGATGGGTGGTGGCCTCCTGGTGTACGGTGATGAGGTCCGCTCCTGCATCTATGAATTCGTCGATGTATCTCTCCGGTGCCTGTACCATAAGGTGCACGTCCAGGAACATGTCCGAATGCTTCCTGAAGTCCCTTATCATCTGCTGTCCGAAGGTGATGTTCGGCACGAACATGCCGTCCATTACGTCACAGTGCACCCAGTCTGCTCCCCAGCTCTTGATGGCATCGAGAGACTCGGCCATCTTCGTGAAATCGCTCGAGAGTATCGAAGGCGCTACCTTTACCTTTAATCCGTGTTCAATCATATCTGTTCATTTCCCTTTCTTTCAGTTCGTTATATATCAGTTTGTATCTTTCGTATCTTTCTTGGGAGATCCTTCCCTCCTTAAGCATCTCCTTCACTCCGCAGTCCGGCTCGTTTATGTGAACACAGCGGTCGAACCTGCAGGTCTTCGCCCCTTCGGTGAACTCGGGATAGAGATCCTTAAGGTCATACATGCTCATCTCAGCGTTCTCAAGTATGCTGAAGCCGGGCGTATCCACTATCCAGCAGTCTAGAGAGTCGATCCTCATGAACTCGGAGTGCCTCGTAGTATGGGTGCCCCTGTCGGCCTTCTTTGCGAGATCTCCAGTGTCGAGGCTGAGGGAAGGGTCCATTGCATTTATGAGAGAGGATTTTCCGACTGCGCTCTGCCCCGCAAGGCAGGTGGTCTTTCCCTTAAGGATTTCCCTTATCTCACCGAGTCCGGTGCCCGATTTTACGGATATGCTCATGCACCTGACTTCCGCATCCCTGTACTGAGAGAGTATGTCTTCTCCAGTGAGGTCGTCCTTGTTCTGGACCAGTATCACCGGGAGCTCCATGAGCCTTGCGTATATGAGAAGTCTGTCCACGAGGAGCAGATCCGGATCGGGGCGTTTCTTTGCGATTACCACCATGAGCTGGTCCACGTTTGAGATATACGGACGCTTAAGTGCGTTCATCCTTTCCTTTATCACTTCCACGTTCCCCGCGATGGTGTCGGTCGGTAAAGAGAATTCCACATAGTCCCCGGGAGCAGGCTTGATGCCCTGCTTCCTGAAGAGGCCTCTAGCCCTGCATTCATAGACGGAACCGTCGGAAGTCTCGACGTAATAGTAACCGCCGACTCCCTTTATGATCCTTCCTTCTGCCCTTCTGTTCTCTTTCATCCCCATACCTTTCCCATATTACACTCAGTTTAGTATACAATACCGGGCTTCATTTTTCCACATAAAAAGGGGACTGTCCCCTATAAAGACAGTCCCCTTCATTTTCAGAGAGGCTTATATATCGTAAAAGCCCATCTTGCCTTCTTCACATCGTGGACATTCGGTATATGGTGCATATACCCTTCCTCGTTCATTACGTAGAAATTGCAGCCCCTCTGACACAGTTTAAGCGTCTTCTCGATGCTTGGATCCAGGAAGCTCGGCATCCTCTTCTCTTCGATAATGATCGTCTCCATCTTCTGTTCCTTTCTCTTTTTTCGGATTCCCAAAAGAGGACACAAAAAAGCCCATCGTCACCGATGGGCAATATATTACAATGAGATACCCATCGGTCAAGCTTTAGCACCTTACCCTCGGGCAGGTTGCTGTGCGGTCAGCGAGCTTGTCTCTCGCGCACTCTTTATAGGTAAAGATTATGATACAGATATGCCGTCACTTTGTCAAATGGCGGCATCTTCTCTTTCATGTCATTTAGATGCAGGCTTGAAATGTACAGTGCTGGAGCTGTTGGAAAGGACCTTGAAGGTGAATCCCTGGGCCTTGAGGCCCTCTATGATCTTCGGAAGGGCTTCAAGGGTAGTTTGCTTTGAGACCATATCGTGCATCAGTATGATGGCGACCTTCTTTCCCTTTGCTCCGTTGAGGACGTGGTTTGCTATCTCTGAGGCCGTATATTTCTTTCCGTCAGCATCACGGCTGCTCACATTCCAGTCAAAATATGCATAGCCTTCCGATTTCAGCCAATCTATGGCCCTTGGGACCAGAGTAGTGTCCCTCCCGTTGTATTTGAGGCCCTTCGTATTGCTCGTTCCTCCGGGGAACCTGAAGAGGGTCGTCCTGTATCCCGTGAGATCATATACGTTCTTCTCAAAGGTCTTGACTTCCTTTTTGAAGCTGTCGAGAGAGGAATAAACAGAGGCCCACTGATGGGTCGCCGTGTGATTTCCAAGAGCATGCCCTTTCTTCACTATCTGCTTATAGTATTCCTTGAGGCTCGGTTTCCAGTTTGCAAAGAAAGTAGCCTTGACCCCGTATTTGTCCAGTACGGCCAGAAGCTTCGGAGTGTTCTTGGATACACCGTCGTCAAAGGTCAGATAGGCGACCTTTCCAGTCTGTTTTTTTGGTTCTTCCTGTTTCTCCTGAGTCTCCTGCTTTTCCTGGGTCTCCTGTTTCTTTTGAGACTCCTGTTTCTCCTGTTTCGGCTTTGTTTCCTGCTTATCCTTTTTTGCCTGCTGCTCCTGCTTTGCCTTCAGCTCCTGTTTCGCCTTCAGAGCCTTTTTAGCCTCCTCCAGTTCCTTTTTCAGATCATCGTTCTCTTTTTTGACGGTCTCGTTCTCAGCAGACACTTCCCCTATGCGTTCCTTCAGGGAATCCAGTTCCTTCTGTATGGAACCGAGCTGGTCCTGTATCGTCTCCAGTTCTCCCTGCTTTATATCCAGTTCCTTATTTTTTTGATCGAGTTCCTCCTGCTTCTCTGTCAGTTTGCCGGACAGTTCCTTCAGCAGCTGCTCGTCTTTTCCAAGCTGCTCCTTATATGTGGAGAAGCTTTTGTAGTACAGGAATCCCGAGGCTATGAGCATCAGGGCCAGTACGACGGAAACGGTGATGAATACCGTCTTCATCCTCCTGTATCTCTTTCCCGTATGCCGTTCTTCGTTTATCATGCTTTCTTTAAGATCCTTGTTGTCCATGGCACTGCTCCTGTTACATAAGCTATGTCTATTGTATCCCCATTTTATCTGAAATTGCTACACGCAAAAGGAATTAATTTTCCTTGATTGCTTTCCGCATGCTGATAGTACCCTTTTGCCGGCAATTTATTCATCTAATGTATATAATATATGACCTTGAGTTTCTTTGAGATTTCTAGTACATTTAAAGAGAGGCTTCTATGCTGGTTCTGCAGCTCAGGGCACGGCGTAAAAGGCCGCCCGGGCTGTTTTTCTTTATACGGGTCTCTCAGTCCATATTTCTTTTTTTGGAGGGATCATATGATACCTGATTTGATGGATGCTCTCGTAAAGACCAAGGCCGCTCCCGGACTCACTCTCAAGAAGGTACCGGTGCCCAGGGTCGGGATCGGAGAGATACTTATTAAGATACACAAGACGGCGATCTGCGGCACGGACGTCCATATATACAACTGGGATCCATGGGCAGAGGCGCACATACACCCCGAGATGGTCATCGGACACGAATATGTGGGTGAGATAGCTGCCATAGGGCCCGGAGTCACGGGCTATGAGATTGGCCAGATCGTCTCCGGTGAAGGACATATAGTCTGCGGCCGCTGCAGGAACTGCCGTGCCGGAAACGGACAGTGGTGCAAGCATACAAAGGGAGTAGGCGTTGACAGGGACGGGGCTTTTGCCGAATATCTCTGCATACCGGCTACGAACATAATAGTCATACCGGAAGGTATAGATGAGGATGTGGTCTCCTTTTTCGATGCATACGGGAACGCATTCCACACCGCCACCATGTTCGACGTCATAGGCGAAGACGTGCTCGTTACGGGAGCGGGACCCATAGGCGTGATGGCCGCAGGTATCTGCGCCCACAACGGAGCCAAGCATGTGGTCGTCACCGACATGAACGACTACAGGCTGGATCTGGCAAGGAAGATGGGAGCTACGGCTACCGTGAACCTTAAGTATCAGGATCTCGATGAGACCATGAAAGAGCTCGGCATCATAGAGGGCTTCGACGTCGCATGCGAGATGAGCGGAAGCGGTGCTGCCCTGAACCAGATGCTGAAGCATATGAGGAACGGCGGCAAGGCCGCACTGCTGGGCATTTCAGGCCCGGGAACGGTGATCGACTGGAACGACGTCATATTCAAGGGACTCACGCTCCAGGGCATCTACGGCAGGAAGATGTATGAGACCTGGTACAAGATGATGAGCATGGTTGAAGCAGGCTTCGACCTGCACCCCGTCATCACCCACAGGTTCCCGTACACTGATTTCGAAAAGGGATTTGAGGCCATGAATTCCGGGCAGTCCGGAAAGGTCATACTCTCTTGGGAAAAGTAAAAAGGAGACATCATATGAAAATTGCATATTCGATATATGAAGAACAGCTGGAAGGTATAAGGGAATCGGGTACATATAAGGATGAGAGGATAATCACTACCCCTCAGAAGAGCCGCATAGACACCACTGCCGCAAAAGGAGTCGTGAACATGTGTGCCAACAATTATCTAGGCCTCTCGGATGATCCGAGGCTCATAGAAGCCGCAAAGAAGAGCTATGACGAGTGGGGCTTCGGTCTCTCGTCGGTAAGGTTCATATGCGGCACCCAGGACATACATAAGCAGCTCGAAAGGTGCATAGCAGACTTCGTGGGCATGGAAGACGCCATACTTTATTCATCCTGTTTCGACGCCAACGGCGGACTCTTCGAGACTCTTTTAGGGCCCGAGGATGCGGTCATCTCCGACGAGCTGAACCATGCCTCGATAATTGACGGAATAAGGCTCTGCAAGGCAAAGCGCCTCCGTTATCACAATAACGATATGGAAGACCTCAGGCTCAAACTGGAAGAAGCAAAGGACTGCAGGATAAAGCTCATAGCCACAGACGGAGTGTTCTCAATGGACGGATATATCGCAAACCTGAAAGGCATATGCGATCTGGCCGATGAATACGGCGCTCTGGTCATGGTGGACGATTCCCATGCTGTTGGATTCATGGGAGAGCACGGAAGAGGTACTGCCGAACACTGCCATGTCATGGGACGTGTGGACATAATAACAGGGACCTTCGGAAAGGCCATGGGAGGAGCTTCGGGCGGATATACCGCTGCCGGAAAAGAGATCGTCGATCTCCTGCGTCAGCGTTCCCGTCCTTATCTTTTCAGTAATGCCCTTGCTCCCGCCATCTGTGCAGCGTCCATAAAGACGATCGACATCCTGGAAGAATCTACCGAATTAAGAGACAGGGTCCATGAGAATGCCAACTATTTCAGAAGAGAGCTCTCAAAGCTCGGATTCGACCTGCTTCCGGGTGAGCATCCTATAGTTCCGATAATGCTATATGATGCAAAAGTTGCAAAAGAATTCGCAGACAGAGTACTCGAAAAGGGCGTGTATGTGACAGGATTCAGTTATCCCGTCGTGCCTATGGGAAAGGCACGTGTCCGTACCCAGATCTCTGCCGGACATACAAAGGAAGACCTCGATTTCGCGGTAAGATGCTTCGGAGAGGTCAAAAAGGAAATGGGGATCTGAGAGGGTCACGCAGGATACGTTCTATCGTATCCGTTGCTGAAAAAGAGGAAGAGACTTGCTTCTCTTCCTCTTTTCCGTTAAAGGGTACATCGGTCCGGACGGATCATTCATGATTTTGCATCTTTTTGATTACTGTGCAGGTTTGAAATGGATCTGTTTGGAATCCTTCGTCAGAACCTTGAAAGTAAAGCCCTGGGCCTTTAGACCCTCTATTATTTTAGGCAGTGCCTCGATGGTGGTGTGCTTCGAAACTGCGTCATGCATGAGGATGATGGCTGTCTGCTTTCCCTTTGCTCCTGACAGCACGTGCTCAGCGATCTGATCCGGGGTATACTTCACACCCTCTGCATCTCCGCTGCTCACGTTCCAGTCGAAATATGAATAGCCCTGGGAAGTCAGCCAGTCTATTGCTGACGGTATGAGCTGAGTATTCTTTCCGTTGTACTTGAAGTTTTTGGTATTGTTCGTTCCTCCGGGGAATCTGAACAGGGTCGGTCTGAATCCGGTCACCTCATATACATTGTCTTCAAGTGTCTTGACTTCCTTCTTGAAGCCTTCCAGTGTGGAATACACGGACTCCCATTCATGGGTAGCCGTGTGGTTCCCGAGAGCATGTCCCTTTTCAAGGATCAGTTTATAGTAATCCTTGTAACCGTTTTTCCAGTTCGGGAAAAAGGTAGCCTTGACCCCGTATTTGTCCAGCATCTCAAGAAGCTCAGGGGTATTCTTGGATACTCCGTCATCGAATGTAAGGTATGCGATCTTTTCACCGGTCTCCTTCTGTTCTGCTTCTTTATCCTTTTGTCCGGGTTCCTGTTTGTTCTGGGATTCTTTCTCTTTTTTAAGGGTCTCCAGATCAGCCAGCGTCTTTGCATACTGCTCTTTCAGAGAATCAATCTCCCCCTGTTTGGAGTCGAGTTCCTTCTGCTTTTCCGTAAGCTTGTCCTTCAGTTCCGTCATGGATCTGTTATGCTCAGTGATATCATCCTGATAGCTCATATAGCTCTTGTAATAGAAAAGCCCTGACAATGCTACAAGTACCGTGAAGATCACGCAAACAGCAATAAATCCGTTCTTAAGTGTCCTGTATTTCATCCTCATACCTGAGGATTTTCCCCTTGGTCTGGCCATACCTTCATCATGATCCTGTCTGACTCTTTTCTGCCTGTGGTCATTATCATAGCTGTTAAAATCGTTGCTCATACTGGATCTCCATTTTTTACCTTCTGAGAATTATTTTAAACAGATAACATTTCAATAAATATATATATTTTATGAATTTTTTGTTTCAAAAACGGATTTCCGAAGCAAAAAAAAGATGGCCGGTGGTATGTATCTTCCGACCCACCGGCCTGTCAAAGAACTCGTCCCCCTATTTGATCTCTACGGTACCTCTGTAGACCTCTGTCTCGTTGCTGTAGACCTTTACGGATCCCTCAGAGCCTTTGAAGCTCTCCACCAGTTTTACGGTGAAGTTCCTGGTTTCTTCCTCCAGGTCACCTTCGGTAAATGCTGCCCTTTCAAGTATGAACTCATAGGTCTCCCCGTCCTTTATGACCTCAAGGACCCATGTGATATATCCCTTTTCATTCTCTTTCAGAGTTATTTCAGGAGTGCTGCACTTGACGTTCAGAGGTTTTTTCGGCTGATTGACGTTTATCTCCACATAGCTGAAGCTGATATCCGTCATCTCAGGAGAAGGATACTGGGATTCCACTGTCATGGTATCCTGCTTGACATCTCCGCCCTCCATGATGTTTATATACACATGTCTGAAGCCGGCTGCCCTGAGCTCGGAAACAGCCTTTCCGATGTCCATTCCGGTGACGTTCGGCACCTGGGAGATATCGCTTCCTCCCTGCTCAGCCACGAAGAGATACACCGTATCCCTGAGCGGTTCACCTGCTGCAGGCTCGCTCCTTATGACCGTACCTTCCGGATATGAGTGATCATGGACGTATTCATGCCCTATGTCGGATATCCCCATTTCATTCAGGAGCTGTATGGCGTCATCGATGTTCATACCTGAAAGATCAGGCATAGTGTCAGCCTCTCCCTTTCCGAGGCTCACCTTTAACCTTATCTTCTCCCCTTCCTTGATCGGGGAACCGGATTCAGGTATCTGGGATATCACCATATCAGCACCGATCTCCTGGTTGGTCTCGAACTCATATGTGATGATTATGCCGTTGTCCTCCGCAAAAAGGAGGGCCTCGGAATAGGGCTTTCCGACGAACGAAGGCATTATCTTCTCTGTGTCTTTGGTATCCAGTCCATTGAGCACGTTCTTTGCAACTATAAAGCCTATTATGAGGAATGCCACTGCCAGTATTCCGTAGATTATATGGCGAAGTCTCCTGTTGGAACCGACTCCGCTCTTGTTGTCTGTCTCCTCTTCTGCCGGTTCCTCGGGCACATAGGTATCCAGATAGTCGGTGATGTATTCTCCAGAAGGATCCTCAAGACATCTCTTCAGGTCCTCCTCCATCCTGCCGAAGGACTGATACCTGTCCTTCTTGTCCTTCCTCATGGCCTTGAGGATTATCCTGCTTATGCTCTCAGGCACATCGGCTATCTTGGAAGGCTCATAGGGCAGCTGATGCACGTGCTTCAGTGCCAGCTTCACCTTGTCCTTTCCAGTAAACGGAAGATTTCCGGTAAACAGTTCATAGAGAAGCACTCCCATGGAATATATGTCGCTTGACTTGTCCGGTTTCTCACCCTTTGCCTGTTCGGGGGAGAAGTATTCCACGGTGCCTATGACCTTGTCCTTCACGGACTTGGATATCCTGTTGTCATCGGCGGTACCGAAGTCCAGTATCACCGGGTACATGTCCTGATCCAGTACGACGTTCTCCGGCTTAATGTCCCCGTGGACCACTCCCGCAAGATGCGCAAGTCCCATGGTCCTCGTCATGATCTGGGCCGTCTCCACCTTCTGCTCCAGAGTAAGGTCGCCCCTCCTCATGAGTTTCTTGAGAGTAGGCCCTTCTATGTATTCCATCACATACCAGTACGTGTCCTCATATTCCCCGTCATCCACCAGATGGACTATGCCCGGGAACTTCATCTTCCTTAAGATATGTATTTCGTTCAGGAAGGCTTCCACGTACTGCTCGTCGGAAGCGAACTCCTTCTTCAGCATCTTGAGTGCAAGGGTCTCCTCAGTCTCCTGGTCCCTCACTATGTAGATGTCGCTGGTGCCGCCCTCGTCGAATTTCCTTATTATCTCGTATCTGTCCTGGAGGATCTTATGGATAAGTTCACTCATCTTCACTGCCCTCCATCTTAAGAAGTCCTACGGAGATGTTGTCGGAACCTCCGCGTCTTAAGGCTATCCTCATGAGCTTCTGGACAGTCCTCTCAAGATCCCTGTCGCGCCTTATGATCTTTTCAAGTTCCCTGTCTGAGAAGTACTGGAAGAGTCCGTCCGAGCAAAGGAGCAGTATGTCTCCCGAGAAGATGGACACGTCGAAAAGGTCCACCGTGAGTCCCTTCATGCCGAGGCATCTCGTTATGGAATTCCTGTACTTGTTGACCCTTGCCTCTTCCTTCGTCAGGAGTCCTCTGTCCACGAGGCTCTGGATGAAGGAATGATCCTTAGTGATCTGCGTGAGCGTGCCTTCATGGAATATGTACGCTCTTGAGTCTCCTACATGGGCTATCATGGCGCGCTCTTCCCTCACGGAAGCGACCGTGCATGTCGTACCCATCTCCTTGAGCTCGCTGTTCTTGGAAGCTATGTCGAGGATCTTCTCATTTGCCAGATGCAGAGCCTTCTCAAGTTCCTCAAGGGAATATTCGCCTCCGCGGATATGTCCCACGACCGCGTCTATGGCTATGCTGCTGGCATATTTTCCCCCGTTATAGCCTCCGAGTCCGTCCGCTATTATGAGCACCTCACCGAAGGGCTCCACCCTTCCTTCGTATACGGAGTCCTCGTTCGCTGCTCTGACTTTTCCCCTGTTCGTCGCAATAAATGTCTTCATGTTCTCCTGATGGGCCTTAAGACCCTCTTCAGTCCTCTTTTATGTATTTGGCTCTCAGCTGTCCGCAGGCGCCTTCTATGTCCTGCCCGAGGCTCCTCCGCCTCGTGAAGCTGAGTCCTCTTGTTTCCAGCATCTTTTCGAACCGGCTTATCTCCTCCTCTGAAGGAGCGCTGTAGGGACCGGTGTCCCCGTTCATGGGTATAAGGTTTATATGTGCCGTCTTACCTTCAAGAAGCTCCTTTAAGGCATCGGCGTCCTCTTTTCCCATATTGAAATCCTTTAACAGGATGTATTCCAGTATGAACCTTCTGCCAGTCTTCTCCATATATGCGCTCATGGCCTTCACGGAATCCGTGAGGGACCATCTCTCCTCCACGGGCATTATCTTTCTTCTCTTCTCCGGTATCGCGCTGTGGAGCGACAGGCAGAGCGTAAGGGGTATCCCCTCCTCCGTGAACCTTCTTATGGCGGGTTCTATCCCGCAGGTGGAGAGGGATATGTTCCTGTATGCTATCCCGAGGCTGTTCTCAGAGTGGATGCATCTTAAGAACTTCACGACGTTTTCATAGTTAAGGAGCGGTTCTCCCGTTCCCATGAGCACTATGTTCCTGATGTTCCTGCCTTCTCCCATGAGCGAATTGACCTTCAGGACCTCTCCAAGCATCTCTCCCGAAGAGAGCTGTCTTTTGAGTCCCCCTATGCCCGAAGCACAGAAGGCGCATCCCATGGGGCATCCCACCTGGGTCGATATGCATATCGTCTTCCCGTAGGAATAGTCCATGAGTACCGTCTCTATGAGGCTCCCGTCACTGAGCTTAAGAAGATACTTTCTCGTACCGTCCCTGCTTATGAGCTCCGTCTCCACTTCCGGATACCCTTCCGTATATCTCTCCTTCAGTTTCTCTCTCAGAGCCTTCGGGAGATTGGACATCTCATCGAAGGGAACGCACATGGAAAGCCAGAGCATTATCTGCTTTGCTCTGAAGGGCTTTTCGCCCATGCTTATGAGTTCCTGTTTCAATTCCTCTTCCGTAAGGTCCAGAAGAGAGATCCTGTTCTCGTTCATCTCTTCACCAGTTTTGCCATATAGAAGCCGTCTATCCCGTCAAGATGCGGGAAGAACTGTATGCCTCCGTTCACTATCCTGTCTTTAAGTCCTTCGAAGGCCCCTTCCGGCTCAGCCGGGGAGAACTCTCCGTGTTCCTTCAGGAAGGCTTCTATGTTATCAGCGTTCTCCGCTCTGTCTATCGTACAGGTGGAATATATGAGAGTGCCTCCCTTCTTCACATAACGGGCTGCATTATCGAGGAGCTTCCTCTGAAGGAGCGCCAGTGAAGAGAGGTCTTCCCTTTCCTTTCTGTATTTTATGTCGGGCTTTCTGTAAAGGAGCCCTAGCTCGCTGCACGGTGCGTCCAGAAGCACCAGACCGAACTTTTCCTCCAGGGAAGGATCGAATACGGTGGCATCCCTGGTCTTTAAGGTCGCTTCCGTCCCCATCCTCCTGAGGTTCCAGTCCATTATCTCCACTCTGTGAGCGTGAAGGTCCCAGGCCTCCATGTATGAAGGACTTAGGAGCTCATTAAGGTATGCAGTCTTGCCACCCGGAGCAGCGCACATGTCGAGTACGGAATCATATCCCTTTCCTGCCATCTCGCAGACCAGCATCGAGGCTTCTCCCTGTACGGTAAGCTTTCCTTCCTTATACAGATCCGTCTCATCTATCTGGGACGGGCTCTTTAGATAGTAGGCGTTCGGTGAAAGCTTTCCCTTCGTAAAGCCTGCGCATATGCTCTTCAGGCCTTCTTCGAATGAGGCTCCGTCTGTTCTTAACAGGTTCCTCCTGACGCTCATCTGGTTATACGGTCTTCGAAACGAGAGCATGTTCCACGCCGTCTCGTACCCGTAGTCGTCAATGTATTTCTCCACTATCCACTCGGGATAGCTGAAGAGGACTGAAAGATGCCTTACGGGCTCCTTCTCCTCGTCCGGATATTCCACTTCACCTATATGCCTTGAGATGTTTCTGAGCACTCCGTTCGCAAATCCCTTGAGAGCCTTCTTCGGGGAAGATGCCACTATCTTCACGGACTCGTTCACCGCTGCGCTCACAGGCACCGAATCGAAGTACATCATCTGACAGACCGAGATGCGAAGCACGTTCCTCACGAACCTGTGGACCTTCTTTCCTTCCGTAAACGAATCTATCACATGATCGATCCTTAAAAGGTTCTCAAGTGTCGTATAAACAAGAGCGGAGACGAATCTCCTGTCCCTGTCCTCCATTCCCCTGAGGGAATCCTTGAGAGCAAGGTTGAGATATGCCCCCTCTTCCACCTGTTCCAGTATGTTAACGGCAGTCTTTCTGGGATTTGCCATTTCAGTCAAGCGCCTCTCCCTTTATGAAAACGTTCCTTCGGCCTCTGAGGAAATCGCTGTCGGCCATCTCCCTTCCGCCGGGATACACTATCCTCATGAGCCTCACGGCTCCGTCCTTCGTCTTTATTATGAGCCCTGATCTGTCGTCCGCTTCGAGTATGGTCCCCGGCACTGCGTCATCAGAAACATCCGCAGCCCTGGCGAACATCACCTTGAACTTGGTGCCGTCCTTTAAGAAGGAATATGCTCCGGGTTCCGGATTTATCCCTCTTATGAGATCGCAGATCTCCTTTGTTTCCTTATCAAAATCTATGTGGCCGAAGCCCTTCTCGAACTGAGGAGCGTATGTGACCTCAGTCTCGTCCTGGGCCTTCCTCTCTAGTGTTCCGTCTAGGAGCTTTTCAAGAGTCCTCTTCAGGGTGTCCCTTCCCACATATGAGAGCTTCTCCCTCACGCTTCCGCCGGTATCATCGTCTTCGATCGCAAGTTCATCCTGTTCCAGCATGTCTCCCGCGTCGAGGGCCCTGACCGTGAACATGGTGGTGACTCCGGTCTTCTCCTCTCCGTTTATAACCGCCCATTCTATGGGAGCGGCTCCCCTGTATCTCGGGAGCAGGGAACCGTGCACGTTTATCGTGCCGAGCTCCGGTACCGCGAGTACCGCCTTGGAGAGGATCTGACCGTAGGCAGCAGTTATCATGAGCTTCGGGGATATCTCCCTTAAGAGCTCAAGTCCCTCTTTTCGGAGCGCCTCGAACTGATATACGGGAAGTCCGAGCCTTTCGGCCTCCTCCTTCACGGGAGTCGGTATCATCTTATGTCCCCTTCCCTTCGGCCTGTCAGGCTGAGTGATGACGGCCTTTACGTCATATCCCTCCTCAACGAGCATGCGAAGAGACGGGATCGCGAATTCAGGCGTCCCCAGAAAGACTATGGAGACTTCACTCTTCTTCATCTTCTCCGTCTTCTCCTTCCGGATCCACTTCCCTTATCATCTTGTCTATGTAGAGGATCCCGTCAAGGTGATCGAGCTCATGGCATAGACATCTTGCAAGGAGATCTTCGCCTTCGATGATCTGCTCGTTCCCGTTCCTGTCGAGGGCCTTCACGGTGACCTTCTTCGGTCTCGTGACTATGCCCATCCTGTCCTCCACGGAAAGGCAGGCTTCTCTTCCGGTCTGCTTGCCTTCGGCGGAAATTATCTCAGGGTTTATGAGCTCATAGACCCTGTCTTCTATCTCTATCACCACTACTCTTCTCAACACGCCGACCTGCGGGGCTGCAAGGCCTACGCCTTCGTCCTCCCTCATGGTCTCGAGCATGTCGTCCAGAAGTTCATGGATATGCGGAGTTATCTCCGTTACCGGTCTTGATTTCTTTCTGAGCTTAGGATTCGGGTCCTGAAGCACTTTTCTTAGAGCCATATGTCTGCCTCCTCAGTTCACGGAATACGGATCCACGTCTATCCCGATGTTTATGCCGGAATGCTTGATCCGTTTTTCCCAGATGTCATATATGATGTCCCGGACCCCGCTGAGGTTCCGGTTTACCGTAGTCTTTATGAGTATGTGGTATCTGAAGCTGTCATCCAGCTTCCTCACGGGCGCCTCCTCAGCCGCATAGAGGAGTATGTCCTTCTTATGGGGAGCGAGCTTCTCCTTCATCTCACGGTCGGTCTCCGTAAAGACCTTCTTTACTCTCTCCTCATTCCTTCCGGAGAACACGATCCTGAACACCCTGGAATACGGCGGCTTTAATGTCTCCTTCCTGAAACGGATCTCGGTCTCATAGAAGCCATGATAGTCATGGTCCTTCGCATAGAGTATCGCATAGTGGGTCGGATTGTGGGTCTGGACTATCACCTTTCCCTTCTTCCGTCTTCCGGCCCTGCCTCCCACCTGCTCTATCATGGCGAAGGTCCTCTCCTCTTCACGGTAGTCCCCCGAGAACAGCATCCCGTCTGCTGAAAGTATAGCAGATAGAGTGACGTTTGGGAAATCGAGCCCCCTTGCTATCATCTGCGTTCCGACGAGTATATCCGCCTTATGGTCCCTGAAGTCTTCAAAGATCCTGAAGTAGGAATCCTTCTTTCTTGTGCTGTCGAAGTCCATCCTCATTATGTTGGCCGTCGGGAACAGCTTCTGTAACTCTTCGACCGCCTTCTCCGTGCCTGTTCCGCTGAATGAGAGCTGTTTCTCTCCGCAGGAAGGACATGCCGCAGGCACCCTGAACGCCCTTCCGCAGTAATGGCATAAAAGGTCATTCCTGTCCTTGTGGTATTTAAGGGGCAGATCACAGTGAGGGCACTTTATCACTTCTCCGCAGGACGGGCAGATGAGGCTCGAGGAATATCCCCTCCTGTTAAGGAATATCATTGCCTGTTCTCCTCTGGCAAGCACGTCTCCTATCTCTTTTCGGAGCAAAGCGCTCACTATGGACCCGTTTCCTCTCTGGAACTCCTGACGCATGTCCACTATCTCCATATCTGGAAGCGGAAGAGATGCGACCCTGTGCTTCATCTCTATCCTCTCGTACATTCCTATCTCAGACTTGAAATAGTCGTCTATGAGAGGTGTGGCGCTCGCAAGCACCAGCGGGCAGCTGTTCATCTTTGCCCTTATGTTTGCTATCTCCGCAGCATGGTACTGGGGATAGTTGTCTGCCTTGTAGCTCTCGGAATGCTCCTCGTCCAGGATTATGATGCCTATGTTCTCGAGAGGCATGAACACTGCAGACCTGGCTCCGAGCACCACCTTCGCATTTCCGTCCCTTATGCGCCTCCACTCGTCGTATCTCTCCCCGTCGGAGAGACCGCTGTGGAACACGGCTATCTCATCAGTGAAATGCCTTGAGAACTCTCTTAATATCTGAGGGGTTATGGATATCTCGGGCACCAGCACTATGGCCGTCCTTCCCATGGAAAGGGCGTGCTTCACGGTCTCTATGTATACTTCGGTCTTGCCGCTTCCCGTGACTCCGTGAAGAAGGAAGGTGCAGTTCTCCTTCTTATCCGTCTTTTCTTCTATGCGCCTTATAGCCTCGGCCTGTTCATTTGTAAAGGAGATCTCCCTCTTCTCTGCTGTCCTTCCGGTATCCGGAGACCTCATTATCTCCTTTTCAAACACCGTCACGATACCCTTTTCGGATAGACCTGAGATCACATTTGAAAGGGAGGAATCATACGGGACTTCACCTTTCTCCAGAAGGAGATCTATGTAAGCCAGTTTTCTTTTGTACTTCACATTCCCGTTCTTTGCATAACAGGCTCTTCTCTCCTCCAGAAGGCCTTCTTCAGAGACAGCCTTTACATAGCGCTTTTCCTTTTTCGAGACCCTGTCCTTCCTCACGCCGGATGGGAACATGAACCGCAGGGCAAAGCTCATCGTGGTGCGGTATTTCGCACACATGTACCCCGCGAGCCTGATCTGTTCCTCGCTTACGGTGCGAACGTCGTCGAGTACCCGTATTATGTCCTTTATCTTTTCCCTGTCATAGCCGGGGCTGTCCTTTTCTCTCAGCACTATACCTTCCACGTCCATGCGCCCGAAAGGCACGAGAACCCTGTGCCCCGGAAGGTCCGTCAGACCCTCAGGCACTCTGTAGTCGTAAATATGGTCTATGCTCGAGTGGGCAATGTCCACTATGACTTCGCAGTAACGTTCAGACATGTATCTCCTCCACAGATAATTATACCAACATCATGCGAAAAGCAGAAAAAGAGATTGTGGAAGTACACACCCCATGTGTTACGGGATGCCTGAAGATGATATCATATATGAGAATAAATAAAGAAAGGGAAAATTGTGTATGAGGACAAGGCATGTTGTGGTCCTGCCGTATGACAGCGGCTGGAAGGATGCTTTCGATATGATAGCAAAAGAGATATATGATGCTCTTGGCTCTCTTGCAGTGTCCGTAGAACATGTGGGGAGCACCTCTGTTCCTGGTCTCTCTGCAAAGCCCATAATCGACATGGACGTGGTGATACGTTGCCGTGACGTATTGCCGGAAGTCATCTCAGCCCTTCAGGGCATAGGTTACATCCACGAAGGTGATCTCGGGATCCCGGGACGCGAAGCCTTCAGGTATGAGGGAAAAGAGCACCTGATGGAACACCATCTCTACGTATGCCCTGCTGATTCTTCCGAACTCAGACGGCATATCGCTTTCCGCGATTATCTGAGGAGCCATCCCGCTGCCGTCCGGGAATACGGCAGGATAAAGGAAGAGGCTGCAAGGCTTTATCCCGAAGACATAGACGGATACATCAGTTACAAATCCCCATTCATTGAGAGGATATATGAAGCGCTCGGATTATGATCTCTTATCCATGAAACAAGGCCTGATGCGAATATAAAATGCCCCCTTCTTACCGGTTTTCCGGAAAAGGGGGCGTTTTTCATAGGATCCCTGAACGGGTCCTGTGCTCAGGTTGTCATTTCTCAGCAGGTTCCCACTTGCAGCGGACCGGTGAGACGATGGAGCCGTCTTTCTTCATTGCAGCCATTGCCTTGTCGACGATCTTTCTGTCAAGTCCGGTCAGTTCTGCGATCTTGCCTGCATTCAGCGGAACGCCTGCCTTCTTCATCGCTTCAAGAATCAAATCCTTCATTTCCATATAAGCTATCTCCTTCTAATCCTCTATATTCTTCCGGTTTAAGACCGGTTCATTTCACCATATCTACTACTCTCACGCCTTTTCCGAAGAGTCCCTCCCAGTCGCTCTTGAACTTCTCAAGAGTCCCTTCGGTCATCGGATGGATGGCCATCTGCTCCAGCATCTCTAACGTCACGGTGACATTATCGGCACCTGCAAGAGCTGCCTGCTCGATGGCAAGAGGTGATTTCAGGGATGCTGCGGAGACCATGGTGTCGAGTCCCTCTATCATGAAGGCTTCCTTGATCCTCCTCACGACCTCTATCCCCTCTCCTCCTGTCCTGTCGATCCTGCTCACGTAGACGGCAACGCAGTATGCACCTGCCTCTGCGGCCAGGAGTGCCTGGTTGAAATCATATATGGCGGTGCAGGAACAGAGTATCCCCTCCTGCTTCAGCAGCCTTATGGCCTTGAAGCCCTCGGGGCATGCGGGTATCTTCACGAAGGTGTTCCCTTTTACTGCCTTCTTTATGGCCCTTGCGTCCTCTATCATCTCCTCAGCCGTGTCTCCCATGGCCTCGAGATAGAAGGGAAGGTCATCTCCTATGTGCTCCCTTATCCTTATCGCGTTCTTGATAAATGATATCCCGGTGCCCTGAAGAGCGCGGACCGCGATAGACGGATTCATGGAGTAACACTTCACGGGGTATATGTCATATACCTTCTTTACTTCCTCAAAATCTCCCGTATCCAGACAGAATTCCATACTTACCTTTATCCTTTCCTTTCAAATGATAAAAAGATCCCCGTCAGGCGAGGATCCTCAAAGCTTCGTCAAGAAGCCTGTTTGCAATCTCAAACTTACCGGCCTTATCTAAGGTCTTCTTCTCTCCGTCCCTGAAGTACATGGTCACCTCATTGGTGTCGGTGCCGAAGCCGGCATCGCTCCTTGAGATGTCGTTTGCAGCTATGGCGTCAAGGTTCTTCTTTTCGAGCTTGCCAAGGGCATTATGCTCGATATCGGATGCCTCTGCGGCAAATCCTATGAGGACCTGTCCTTCCTTCTTCATGGAGCCGAGTTCCTTTAGGACGTCTTTCGTCCTTACGAGCTGAAGGTCCATGTCTCCAGCCTTCTTGATCTTCCCCTCCCTGTATTCTGCGGGAGTGTAGTCTGCCACGGCTGCAGCCTTAATTGTGATATCGGTTCCGGGGAAAGCCTTTACGCATGCCTCATACATGTCTGAAGCGCTCTTAACGTCCACTCTGTTCACATACATGGGTGTGCCAAGAGAGGTCGGACCTGATATGAGGGTGACATCTGCACCTCTTAGAGCAGCAGCTCTTGCTATGGCGTATCCCATCTTGCCCGTGGATCTGTTGGTGAGATAACGTACGTCGTCAATCATCTCGACAGTGGGACCTGCCGTGACGAGCACCTTCTTCCCCTCGAGATCCTTTTCTGAGAGGAGATACAGCACATGTTCATAGAGTTCTTCGGGCTCGGGAAGCCTTCCCGATCCCACGTCTCCGCATGCCAGCATGCCCGTTGCGCTGTCGATGATATATGCTCCGTCCTTTTTCAGAGTCTCGATATTTCTCTGTGTGGGAGGGGCATTAAGCATATTCGTGTTCATAGCCGGAGCAAATGCCTTTTTCGAAGTCACGGCAAGAAGCATCGTGGACAGGAAATCGTCCGCTATGCCGTTTGCTGCCTTAGCTATTATGTTTGCCGTGGCGGGAGCCACGAGCACCAGATCGGAGAGCTTGGCGAGGCTTATGTGATCGACCTCTTTCGGGTCTTCCCTGTTGAACGTGTCCGTTATCACCCTGTTCTTCGAGAGGGTCTCGAACAGAAGAGGCGACACGAATTTCTGCGCGTTCTCCGTCATCACCACATGTACGTCAGCGCCTTCCTTCACGAGCCTGCTCACGAGACTCAGGATCTTGTATATCGCTATACCGCCGGTCACTCCGATGGTTATGTGTTTATCCTTAAGCATTGCTGGATTTTACTATGAGTCCCTGGTCTATCTCTTCGATGGCGATTGAGACAGGATTGATCTCATCCGTGTCGATAAGCGGTTCGTCTCCGTCCACGAGTTCTCTTGCTCTCTTTGCTATCTCCACTATGAGGGAGTATCTGCAGTCCACCTTTGAAAGTATTTCGTCCAGATCCGGCTGGAACATGCTTCTTTCTTCCATTTTATATTCCTTTCATTCGCTGATGAGCGCTATCATTTCTTCCACTGCCTTGTCGAGGTCGTCGTTCACTATCACGTGATCATACTGATCCATATACTGCATCTCGATCTCGGCTCTCATCGTCCTCTGGATGATCTGTTCAGGAGTCTCCGTCCCTCTTCCTACGAGCCTTCTCTTCAGCTCTTCAAGATCCGGAGGAGCGATGAAGATGAGCAGTGAATCCGGTTCCATGCGCTTTACGTTCATTCCGCCCTTGACATCGATCTCGAGGATGATGTGATTGCCCTTTGCAAGCTCGTCATGGACCTTGTCCACGGGAGTCCCGTAATAGTTGTCAAAGAAAGACTCGTATTCGAGGAACATTCCCGCCTCGATACGCCTTTCAAATTCTTCCTTGGTGATGTAGTAGTAGTTCACTCCCTCGACTTCGCCGGGTCTCGGCTCTCTCGTAGTACAGGAAACGCTAAGCTTGACGTTCTCCATCCTCTCGAGCACTCTGTCGATTATGGTGCCCTTTCCTGCCCCTGAAGGACCGGATACGACTATCAGTCTTCCCATTTTTCTGTCTCCTTATTCCTCATCTATGCTAAGTTCATCTTTTGCAGCGCATCTGCTCGCTATGGTCTCCGGCTGTATGGCCGAGAGTATGACGTGCTCGCTGTCGGTGATTATGACCGCCCTGGTCTTTCTGCCGCAGGTCGCGTCTATGAGCAGACCCTTCTGTCTTGCTTCACTCATGAGTCTCTTCACGGGAGCAGATTCCGGTGCCACCATGGCCACCACCCTCTCCGAAGAGATTATGTTACCGAAGCCTATATTGACCATCATAATGGATGTTCTCCGTCATTCCATGTTCTGGATCTGTTCCCTGATCCTCTCTATCTCGCCCTTTGCAGCGAGCACTCCCTTCGTGATGCTGAGATCCGAAGCCTTGGAGCCTATCGTATTGAATTCTCTGTTCAGTTCCTGGATCAGGAAGTCCATCTTCCTTCCTGTGGATTCCTCGCTCGAGAGAAGCGCTTCCAGTTCCTCGAGGTGTGCGTGTATCCTCACAATCTCTTCGGTGATACTTGCCCTGTCGGAGAAATAGAGTATCTCGGTATTGAACCTGTTCTCGTCTATCTCTGTATCTGAGAGGTATTCCTCTATCTTCTGGCGGAGCTTCTCCCTGTATTCCTCCACCACACAGGGTTCTCTCTTCTCTATGTCGCTTATGATGCCGTCAAGAGTCTCCTTCCTTTCAAGGAGATCCCTGACCATCTTTATGCCTTCCTTCTCCCTGGCCTCTGTCAGACGGTCGACGGCCATGGTGACCGTTTCCCTTAAGGCAGATCTTAACAGATCTTCGTCCAGCTTCACGTCGTCATAGTCGAGCACTCCGTCGAGCTTCATGGCAGAAGCTATGTCAAGGTCGTTCTGTCTTCCCGTGATCTCGGAGATCTTTTCTGCAGCTGCGAAATACTCTCTCAACACATTCTCGTTCACCGTTATGTTGCCCACGGTGTCGTTGTGGTCCTTATATGTGATGAATACATCGAGGTGTCCCCTCTGTATCCTCTCCTTTATGACGTTCCTCACGTCATCTTCCAGGAAGAGGAGCACTCTCGGGCTCCTGATGTTCATATCAAGATATCTGTGGTTGACGCTTTTGATCTCCACGACAAAGGAGTGTCCGTTTCTTTCGAGTTCCCCCCTGCCGAATCCGGTCATACTGTTCACGGCATATTACCTCATATAAATATTCACAGTATAGTATAGCATATGGAAAAGAAAAGTGTTCCATGATTTCCCGATTCTGTATAAGACCCTTTATACAAAAAGATACCCTCTCTGCCGGTATAATGGCTGAGGGGGTATCGGGATCTCTTCTTTTTCCCGGGATATGGCCCGTTTATGTCACGTTTCAAAAGGTATCAGCACTCCGAGCAGGAAGAACCTCTTTGAATCGTTCCATCTGACGCATGTGGAGAGCATCACAGTCTTCTCTTCTCCCGTGAAAGTGACCTTTGTGCTGAAGAGGGATTCCGAAAGGAGCTCCTCGATATGGGCCTTATAGTCTCCGGAGACCGTGTGGTATACGGCATGGGTCTGCTTCTTGGCGTCGGTCTCTCCTCCGCCGATTATTACGAACAGATAGTTGCCGTAGGGGGTATATATGACTCCGAACTTGTGCGCTTCATAATACTGCTGTGATGTGTAGTTCAAAAGCTGTGCGAACATGGTCCCGTCATTCATCCTGTGCCCATAGATCACCGTCTTGGCATCATTGAAGCCGAACGTGTTGGCGCAGTCCATGAAGATGGCTCCGTGATCGTTCTTCTTGCCCATGGCATTGCGGGTCAGATAATGGATGTTGTCATCGGACTGTACGATGGGATAGCTGATATCAGTGCCCGGTATATAGATCCATCCGACTATGTCGGGATTCTTCTTGCACAGGCTCTCGAAGTCTATGTCCAGGCCATCGAAGGTATACTGTTCCTTCTTCTCCTCGCCATCTCCCGAAGACACGGGAATGGTGACTGTCTCCTCATGGATGAGCACGAAGTCTCCTGCTTCCTTAACGGAATCGTCATAGCCCTTCCTGTCGTTCATGTATCCGATAAGCCATATCGAAGAGACGACTATGCCTATGATACAAACGATGAGAAGAATAAGTCGTATATAGAATATGATTCCAGCTCTCTTTTTCTTTTCCATAGGACCTTTCCACCTTTTACAGCATACTGATTATACCACTTTGGAGGATAAAAAGGAAAAGCCCGGATGATAATGCTCCGGGCTGATAGTTCAAAATGGTCTTCAGACCTTCTTCACCGCGAATACTGCCTTGTTCCCGTTGATGTCCCATTCTTTCCTGTATCCGTCGATATCGGAGAGGTATCCCCTGTCTCCGAGGGTATCTGAAAGGATCTGCTCCATATTGTCGGAGAATACCTTCTGTACCTCTTCCCCGGAAACGACTGCCACCTCTATATGGTCTGTGACCTCGAAGCCTGCTTCCTTCCTCATGGTCTGGATCTTGGAGACGATCTCCCTCACGTTTCCTTCCTCTTCGAGTTCCTTCGTGATATGGGTGTCGATTATGACGGCCATATCTCCTTCGGACTCGACCACGAAGCCTTCCTTCTGTACCGGCTCGATGAGGAGGTCGCTGTCGGCAAGTTCTACGTCAGTGCCGTTCACAGTGAACCTGTAGGGCTCTCCCGTCTTTATTATACCGACTATCACGGAGCCGTCCGCCTGCTGCAGGTGGTTCCTTATGGCTCCGAGGTTCTTTCCGTACTTCGGTCCCACGGTCCTCAGCTGCGGCTTCACGTTATATGTCACGAACTCGTTGGAAGCGGCACCGAAATGGACCTCCTTCACGTTGAGCTCGCCCTTTATGACTTCCACATAGTTCTCCGGGAGCCCCTCAAGTCCGCTCACGTAGATAGCGGATACGGGCTGGCGGTTCTTTATGTTGGCCGTGTTCCTGCATGCGCGTCCGAGGTTCACTATCCTGAGTACTGAGTTCATGTTCTTCTCGAGCTCGCTGTCTATCATCTCCTCATGGACTGCAGGGTAGGTGCAGAGATGTACGCTCTCGGGAGCCTCACTGTCTACGGACCTTACGAGGTTCTGGTAGATGGTCTCTGCGACGAACGGAACGAACGGAGCTATGAGCCTCGTGAAAATTTCAAGAACGGTGTAGAGGGTCATGTATGCGTCTATCTTGTCCTTGGTCATCTCTGAGCCCCAGTAACGCTCACGGCCTCTTCTGACGTACCAGTTGGAGAGCTCGTCCACGAAGGACGTGAGTTCCTTTGCAGCCTCGGTTATGAGGAATCTGTCAAGATAGTCCCTCACCGATCTGACGGTGGAATTGAGCCTTGAGAGGACCCATCTGTCCATGACTGTGAGATCTTCCGAAAGCTCATACTTAGTAGGATCGAAGCCGTCTATGTCGGCATATAGGATATAGAAGGCGTATGTGTTCCAGAGGGTCCCCATGAACTTTCTCTGGGCTTCGGAGACTGCCTCGTCGTAGAACCTGTTCGGGAGCCACGGAGCGGAGTTGGTATAGAAGTACCACCTTACCGCATCTGCGCCTTTGGAATTAAGGACGTCCCAGGGGTTAACCACGTTTCCGAGATGCTTCGACATCTTCTTTCCTTCCTTATCCTGAACATGGCCGAGGACTATGCAGTTATCGAAAGGTGCATCGTCAAAGAGCAGCGTTCCGATAGCGATAAGGGTATAGAACCATCCTCTCGTCTGGTCCACTGCCTCGCTTATGAAATTGGCAGGGAAACGTTTCTGGAACTCATCCTGATTCTCGAAAGGATAGTGCCACTGTGCAAAAGGCATGCTTCCTGAGTCGAACCAGCAGTCGATGACTTCCTTCTCCCTCTTCATTATCTTTCCGCACTTAGGGCATCTGACCTTCACGTCATCGATATACGGCTTATGGAGCTCTATATCTTCAGGGATGTCCTCTCCCATCTCACGGAGCTCTTTTATGCTTCCTATCACATGGGTGTGTCCGCACTCGCATGTCCATACTGGAAGCGGGGTTCCCCAGTATCTCTCTCTTGAGATGCCCCAGTCGATGACGTTGTCGAGGAAGTTTCCCATCCTGCCTTCCCTGATGTTGTCGGGCAGCCAGTTTATGGAGTTGTTGTTCTTCATGAGCTGGTCATGGAGTTCCGTCATCTTTATGAACCACGTGCTCCTTGCATAGTAGATGAGAGGAGTGTCGCATCTCCAGCAATGAGGATAGCTGTGTGTGAATACGGGTGCGTCGAACAGGGCTCCCGATTCCTCAAGTGCCTTTAGGATCATGGGATCCGCCTTCTTTACGAATTCTCCGTCCCAAGGTGTGCCTCCGCACATCTCGCCCTTAGTATCGACGAGCTGAATGAACGGAAGATTGTTCTCTCTGCAGACCCTGGCGTCGTCCTCACCGAATGCCGGTGCGTTATGGACTATTCCTGTTCCGTCAGTTGTTGTGACGTAATCATCAGCGATCACGTAGAATGCATCCTTGCCTCCGCAGGCCTTCTCTGTGAAGTCGAATAACGGCTCATAGTGCATGCCGACGAGATCCTTGCCCTTCATGGTCTCTATTATCTCGGCGTCCTCTCCCAGCTGATCCTTCACGAGGGCTTCAGCCAGTATGTATGTCTTTCCGTCCTTTACTGCCCTTGCATAATCCACGTCGGCGTTAATGCAGAGACAGACGTTCGAAGGAAGCGTCCAGGGGGTGGTCGTCCATGCGAGGAAATATGTATCCTCTTCTCCCTTTACCCTGAACCTTACGGTAGCGGACTTCTCAGTTATGTCCTTATATCCCTGAGCCACCTCATGGCTTGAGAGGGCCGTTCCGCATCTCGGGCAGTAAGGCACCACCTTGTGTCCCTTGTAAAGGAGCCCTTTGTCGTAGATCTTCTTCAGTGCCCACCACTCGGACTCTATATAGTCATTCTCATATGTGATATACGGGTTCTCCATGTCTGCCCAGTATCCCACACGGTCGGAAAGGACTTCCCATTCGCCCTTATACTGCCATACGCTCTCCTTGCACTTCTTTATGAAGTCCTCTACACCGTAGGCCTCGATCTGTTCCTTTCCGTCAAGCCCGAGCTGTTTTTCCACTTCGAGCTCCACGGGGAGACCATGGGTATCCCATCCTGCCTTTCTCAGCACATTGTATCCGTCCATGGACTTGTATCTCGGGAAAAGGTCCTTTATGCATCTTGTGAGCACGTGGCCTATATGAGGTCTTCCGTTTGCCGTAGGAGGTCCGTCATAGAACGTCCATTCGGGCTTTCCCTCTCCCTGCTTCTGAGCCTTTTTGAAGATCAGGTTTTCCTTCCAGAAATCGATGACTTCCTCTTCTCTCTTTACGAAGTTCAGGTCTGTAGATACTTTCTTGTACATCTTTCTTCTCCTGTCGATTTAAAATAAAAAAGCGGTCTAATCGCTTAGGGCGAAAAGACCGCGGTACCACCTAAATTCTGTGCATAGCACATCTTTTGTCACTTAACGCGTGATCACGTCCGTCCTTTGAAAAGTGATACCTGCTCTTCGGATATCTCCCGGCTCTCACCTTACCCGGTTCTCTTAAGATCCCATAAGAGGGGCGTGTCTTTTCAGACGCTCTCCTTATTCCCACATATTATATTTTACGGGTCCCGGTTTGTCAAAAAGTTATTTGACGTCATCCGGTCCGAACAGCACCTTGTAGAAGTCCGTCTCTCCGACTCCTCTGGAGAACACCACTTTGTTCTTGACTATGGAGTTCATCTGGTCGATGTAATCCTGATCCACCGTGACTCCCTCGTTCGGATAGAACTTCTTCTCCTTCGCATAGTACTTGCCCTTTTCGGTGACCCAGCTGTAGTTTGCCCAGAGGACGAGAGGATCTGCATCCGAGAACACGTCTCTTCCCACGAGGAGCCTGGAGTCATATTCAAGTCCGAAGAGGTTCGAGAGCGTAGGCACTATATCGAGGGAATATGTCGGAGCAGATATCTCCACCGCCATGTCCTTATACTCGTTCTCAAGACATCCGGACCAGATTATGAGACCGCTGCAGTCCCTTTCCCAGGGAAGGGTGTCAGGATGCTTCATGAGGTCCACATAGTAATCCTGGTTGTTGTCCCAGGTCTTGGACTTCAGAAGTCCGTACGGATAGTGGTCGGTAACCATCACTATGACGGTATCGTTGGCTATGCCCTTCTCCTCAAGCTTCGTGATCATGGTACCGAGAGCCTTCTCGAGCTCCATATTGTAGCAGATGTAGTAGAGGGTCTTTTCCTTGTATTTGTCTCCCACTATGCTCTTGACGTACTCGATGTTCCTCTTTGTCTTCACATGGTCCTTGGTATATGCGGCGTGTCCGTCGACGCTCATGTAATAGATGCTGAAGGGCTGCTTGTCCATATACGTGTCCATCGTGAAATTGAACATCTTGTCATCGCCAGGCCATGCACCTGCTATATCCTCAAGTCCGTTGCCCTGGGCAGTGTACGTGCTGTAGCCGAGGTTCGTATGGGTCTTGTTCCTGTCATAGAAGGTGTATGACCCGTCGTGATATGCTGCACTGTAGTAACCGAGCCTCTGCATCTGGTTTCCTATGGTGAAATAGTTGTTATTGCTCTTGATCTTTAAGATCGAGTCAGTTCCCCAGCACGGTACGAGTCCCATGACGTGCGAGTACTCTCCGGTTATCGTGCTTCCGCCCCATGCAGGCTGATAGAAATCGCTGAAATAGAAGCCGTTGTGGATGAGCCTGTACATGTTCGGTGTCAGTTCCTTGCTCACGAATGCATCGGACCATGCCTCTGCAGTTATGAGTATGACGTTCTTGCCCTTGAAGAGGCCTGTATAGGCATTCTTGTTGGTAGGCTTCACTGACTTGGCATAGAGGGCCAGGTTCTTCAACGTCTTGTCGGAGGTGGAGTCAGCCACCTTCTGGAAGTCTATGTTCATGGTGTTCGGGCTCGTGTCGACCTTCGGGCCCACGCTGCTCGACTGTATCACGGAAGATGTCACGGAGCTTACCGGTTCGGACGCGGTGGAACTCTTTGAGGGTTCCGGTTTAGAAGAGGTCTCCGAGAATTCGAACTCGTTCTCGGCTTCGTTTCCGAAGATCGCATATTTGATGTCGAGCCTGGTGCCTGTCATGAGTCCGAAGATATGAGTGGACTCATCGAACTCGAACTGGCTCGTGTATTTCTCCTTTGCGGAACCGAGCATTACAAATCCCGCGGTTATGAGCGTCAGCACAAGGAATACTCCTGCGAGCACCAGCGCGACGACGGGCTTGTATCTCCATGTCGGATACTTCTTTCCGAAGATGATATAGAGGACCGCAGGTGCAAAGAAGAGGAGCGCTCTCGGTATTGCGCCGACTATGGAGTTCAGGAACTCTCCTCCGAAGTCTCCCATGACTCCGCCGGTATTCTTGAAAATGGTGGAAAGGTTCATGTAGTTCTGGAAGGAGTGCAGTATCTCCGTCTCTACGGTATAGTAAAGGGCCATCACCATCATTATCACTATGGTGACGATCCTGTTGGCCTTCCTTGAGAATAGTGTGCATATTGCAGAGAAAAGGAATCCGAATGCAAACCCGAACAGCAGCGGGAGAAGCAGATGATAGAAGAAGGACTGCTTGTTGAAGACTCTGAAGAAGAACTCCTCATACAGCATGAACAAAGGGAATATCCAGAGGTTCTTTGTGTTCGGTATCCTCCTTCTCTCCCTCCCGTTCCTCCTCTGAGGTCTCGGGCTTCTGTTTTCATCGATCACATGGCTTCCGAAAAAGATCTTGATCTTTCTTCTGATGGGATAAGTAAAATCATCGATGGCGGAACGAATGTCTGCCAGTACTGTTCTTATAGTATCCAATGTATATACCTCGCTTACACACTCAAAGAAGATTATACTACTTCAGAGGTCATTTATAACATGCAGAGTTTTCATTGTTAACAAAATACATACAATATATGGCGTCTTCGAATCTCCGAAGGCCCAACCGCTGAGGGAGCAAAAGCATGAATGATAAAAATCCTTTTGTTGACCGCATCTAAGACGTTGAGTAAAATAAATGAAATTATATCCGTATGGATAGGAAAAGGAGAAAATAATATGAAACGTGTGTATAACTTTGCAGCAGGCCCGGCCGCTCTGCCGGAAGAAGTGCTGCTGAAAGCTCAGGAAGAGCTCCTGGATTTCAACGGCTGCGGAATGTCAGTCATGGAGATATCACACCGATCTAGCGAGTTCCTCTCCGTACTGGACCATACCGAAAGCATGCTCCGAGAGCTCATGGGTATCTCTGATGACTACAGTGTGCTGTTCCTCCAGGGAGGAGCTTCCATGCAATTCCCCATGACAGCCATGAACCTCATGCACGATAAGAAGACCGCCTATTATATCAATTCAGGCAACTTCGCAAAGAAGGCTGCCAAGGAGGCAGAGCTTTTCGGAAAGGTGATAGTGCCCGCTTCCTCTGAAGCGGACGGATACACCCATCTGCCGAAGGTGACCGAGGATATGTTCAGCGAACCCGCCGACTATATGTATTTCACCTACAACAACACCATATTCGGCACCGAATACCATGACGTGCCCCCGTGCCCGAAGGACATGGTGGTGGTGAGCGACATGACCTCCTGCATACTTTCCGGACCCATAGACGTAAACAAGTACGGACTCATCTTTGCCGGATCCCAGAAGAACATAGCTCCTTCGGGACTTGCCGTCGTCATCATCAGAAACGATCTTCTCGGACTCGTGAAGGGACTCCCCTCCATGCTCGACTACTCTGTCATGGCAAAGAACAATTCCCTCTACAACACTCCTCCGACGTTCGATATCTACATGGCAGGCCTCATGATGGACTGGCTGAAGAGCAAGGGCGGAGTCGAGGGCATATATAAGCTCAACAAGGAAAAAGCAAGGATCCTCTATGACAAGATCGATTCTTCCGACTTTTACAAGGGAAGGGTCACCGCAAAGGAAGACCGTTCCATCATGAGCGTCACTTTCTCCACCGGAGATGAGGAAAAGGACAAGCTGTTCTGCTCCGAGGCTGCAAAGGAAGGCATCGCCAATATCAAGGGACACAGGATCGCAGGTGGAATGCGCGCCAGCATCTACAATCCGGTGAGCCTTGAGGCCGTGAAGGCCCTGAAGGAATTCATGGACCGTTTCGAAGAAAAGAACTCATGAGGAGAAAGACATGTTCAACATAAAGAAACTCAACAACATCTCGGATGTCATATACGAAAAGCTTCCCGCTTCCAGATTCTCCGTGAGCGCCGACATCGCTCCCGAAGAAGCAGATGCCATAATCTTAAGGAGCGCGGACTGCCATTCCCTCTCCCTTGAGGGAGATCTCAAATGCTTCGCAAGAGCAGGCATAGGAGTCAACAACATCCCGATAGACAGATGCACCGAGAAGGGCATCGTGGTATTCAACACCCCGGGCGCCAACGCCAATGCCGTTAAGGAGCTCGTGCTCTGCGGACTGCTCCTGGGCTCCAGGGACATAGTAGGCGGGATCGAATGGACCATGGGCCTCAAGGACAACGGGCCCGAGATAGTGGGACAGGTCGAGAAGGGAAAGAACAGGTTCGTCGGCCCGGAACTCAAGGGCAAGACCATAGGAGTCATAGGGCTCGGCGCCATAGGAGTGCTGGTGGCCAACATAGCCTCCGACCTCGGCATGAAGGTAATAGGATATGACCCATACATCTCCATAGAGAATGCATGGCACCTCTCTGATCATGTTGAGCACGCTCTTACCCTGGACGCGCTCCTCGACGAATCAGATTACATAACTATCCATGTTCCTCTGATGGACAGCACCAGGAACTATCTCGACGCCCAGCACTTCGAAAAGATGAAGGACGGTGTCGTGATGCTGAACTACTCTAGGAACGGACTCGTGAACGAAGAGGCCGTGCTGAATGCTCTCGACAGCGGAAAGGTCGCAAGATATGTGACCGACTTCCCGGACGAGAACATACTCGGATACAGGAACGTCATTTGTCTCCCCCACCTCGGAGGATCGACGCCCGAGGCTGAGGAGAACTGCGCATCCATGGCTGCAGAGGAGATAAAATACTACCTCGAAGTCGGCGGAATAATAAACTCAGTGAACTTCCCCGTATGCAGGATCGCACCTACAAAGAACGTCAGGATAACGCTCATACACAAGAACGTTCCCGGTGTTATCGCAAGCATCTCCTCTATATTCAGCAGGAATCACATAAACGTGGAAGAGATGGTGAACAAGTCGAGAGGCGACATAGCTTACTCCGTGTTCGATATCAATACCGATCTCTCCTGTGAGCTCTATCAAGAGCTCCGTGAACTTGACGGAATGATAAGGGTAAGAAAGATCTGACTTTTTAAGGGTAATTATACGTTCATCATTAAAGCGTATCAAAAAATAATGATCTGATAGCGTTAACAACCGTATTGCATATTCTTTGTAATACGGTTGTTTGATTTCTTCAGGCCTTTTTAAGCTATTCTAGTTTGACTTATGAATAAGCATATGTGTTTGATAACCGCTGTATTGCTGAAATTAACAATTCATAATGCTAGTTATAGAATGGTGTTAGAGTAGGAAATATCCCAACATCCAAACAAACATTTACCCGAGACGGTAATAACCATACATGGTTTCCAAAGAGTTGGAGCAAAAAAGATATAAAGCAAGCGGGAATGATAGTAGCTAAATCATTTAAAGGCAAAAGAAAAAATGGTGTAAAACATTCTAAAATAGTTAATCATGTTAGAGTAACGGTAATGTTTAATGAGAATGGGGAGATAGCTACAATCTATCCAAGTAAAAAACAGCCAGGAGGGAAAAAAGAATGATAAGTAAGCAGATGCAAGTTTTAGTTAACATGGAAAAAAGCACAGATCCTCATGCTTATGAAGATATTCAAAAAATATGGAAAAAAGAAATTGCTGTGTTGAGTTATTCCCTAGATGATACTATTCAATATCTGGACACTCTTATGGATGAGACTGAGATGCTTTATGTTGCAGAAGTGTGGGATGATATCTCCTATTACTGGAAATCAGAAAAGCTAATCGAGTGTATGGAAAGATGTATAGAAAGATTTCCAAACATTAAATCATCCCTGGAAGTAGATCTTCACTTCGCTAAGGAGGCTATTAATAATGACGTCTGATACTTTAAGACAAAAGATCATTTATGATGTTCCCTTCGATGATGATGGTTTCCCACTTCTGAAGCTTGATCATATCGAAAACAAATTAAAAATGCATACAGTTTTAGCAAGTGATTTATGATTTATTGAGACTAACACCTTTAATGCACTATGTACAATGGTTAAGAAAAGTTATGCTGGTGTTTTCATCAAAATAGATCACACTTTTAGAAGCAGTAATCCAATTCTTTTAAGAGGATATAAATGTTATCTTATGTCATTTGCATATCTTTTCAAAAAAGAAGGCCTAAAGTGTCAGATAATGTAATCTGTAAAGCATATGGATCAAAGATTCGGAGCCTCCTTTTTAAGGAGGTTCTTTTTGAATACCTAGTTTTTTTACATGATATTGATAGGAAACATCCTTCGAGGGCCCTTATAAACAGAAATAATAATTAGCCTACCATTTACACAAAATCTCTCCAAACGATAGCCATCTAATGAGGCTTATATGCTCTATTTATCTATGATAAAGGACTCTATTTCAACTGAAAAGAGAATGCCTTAGCTTTTATTATGTCTCATGATATAAATCATAGTTCTCCTCATCGTCAAAGTGCCACCATTCGTTTGGATATGGTATGAACCCGCACTCCTTCATGACATTCTCCATTATGAGAGAATTCATCTTCTGCTCTTCGCTGCAGGCCTCATACGTTCTCAGGGCTTTTACTGAGAAATCGTCGAAACCGGAAGGCATATCGAGTTCATTTCCCTCCATGTCGGTAAGAGTCATGTCTATGGCATTTCCTCTTGTGTGATTGGATCCCCCGTTATACGGATCAGCCACGAACCTCGGGTCATTCACGACGCTCCAGAGCGTCTTTTGTGCCTCTTCGGGTCTGAAGGCATCGAGCACCTTTATCCTGTATCCCATCTTCCTTAATCTGTCGGCAGCTCCTTTAAGTTTCTCAAGAGTACCGGCTCTTAAAAGAGCATCCTCAAAATCGTATATCTTCTTTCCGGTGAAATTGTTCTCGGTAGCATACTTAAGATCAAGTATTGCATCCGGAATTACCGTCATTATCCTTATAAGCTCATCTTTTTTCATAGGAACGGCTCCTCTATTATCCTAAGAGACCTCAAAGTCTCTTCTCCGATTATGATGTCTGCATACCTTTTTAAGGGTTCATAAAGGCTCGTCTGTCTCCTGTGATGAGTATCTATACCATAGATGGTCTTGACCGAATACTCAGCCATGACCTCCCAGAACTCACGTACCGGATAGAGCACGTCCTTTAATCTTGTGAGCTGGATCTCCTCCGGATCGTCATTAGGCTGATAGCCCCTGAAGAACGTCTTGTTGAATATGTGGTTCAGGTTTATCTCAAGAGGGATGTCATACTTGTTCGAGAGCTTTGCAAGCCTTACGCACATATCCTTTTCCTTCTTCCCGAAGGATGCCTGGGATATGAGTGCGAAGTCAGGGTGGGCTATCAGTACCGTGAGCCCTTTTGCCATGGCCTTCTCAATTAGATCGGTATATGAATTGAGCTCATAGTCTCCGGCCTCTTCCCTTCCGAATATATGGAGCAGGCCGTCCTTCCTTCTCGAATAGTGCTGCCCCGTTATCAATATGTCGGTCCTCTCCTTAAGCTCTCTTATGTCCTCTTCCGATTCCTCAAGATACTCGCACTCGAAACCGCTCAGTATCTTTATACTGTCCTTGTATTTTTCCCTGAGATATTCCACTGAGGCGAGATAATCCTCCAGCTGGGAATAGTCCATCCTGATGCCGTGCCTCATGTCGACTCTGTGTTTCTGAGGCATATGGTCAGTAAAAGCAAGGTCAGTGAACCCGTTGGCTACATATTCCTTAACGAAATCCTCGTCAGAATAGTCCCAGTCCACATGGCCGCATCTTGTCGTATGTGAATGATAGTTATATCTGCCCATAGTACTTCCTTTCCGCACATATTATAGCATACCGGGAGCTTTGGGCATCCTTCCCGCATCATGTATATTCATGCAGCTTTAACGTATAAATCGGATCATTATTCATCTTTTCGTTGACTTATCCCGGTTTCGCTATTATATTATTTAAAATCAACACATCAAGGAAGAAATATCATGGCAAAAAGACCGTTTGCATCATTGGAAAAGATAAGAGAGATAGCGGAGATCCACCCAACTCCGTTCCACATATATGACGAGGCGGGCATCAGAAAGACCGCAAGGGATCTCCTTTCCGCGTTCTCATGGAACAAAGGATTCAAAGAGTTCTTTGCGGTGAAGGCCTTACCTAATCCCGTCATACTCAATATCCTGAAGGAAGAGAGCTGCGGAGTCGACTGTTCCTCATACACTGAACTGCTGCTTGCAAAAGCCGTAGGGTTCAAGGAAAGTGAGGTCATGTTCTCCTCCAACGTCACTCCGAAGGAAGACTATCTTCTTGCAAGGGAGCTTGGAGCCTATATAAACCTCGATGATGCGAGCGATGCGGACATAGTGACGGATCTGTTTCCCCTTCCCGAGACCATGTGCCTTAGATACAATCCCGGCGGAACATTCGCCATCGGGAACACCATCATGGACAATCCCCAGGATGCCAAATACGGCATGACCGAGGAACAGATGGTGGAAGCGATAAAGAAGCTCATGGGAAGAGGAGTGAAGCACTTCGGCATACACGCCTTCCTTTCCAGCAACACTCTGACCGATTACTACTATCCCATACTCGCCGAGATGATGTTTCTTCTTGCCGTAAGAGTGAAGCAGGCCACCGGAGCGGATATATCCTTCATAAACCTGTCGGGCGGCATAGGGATCCCCTATATGCCGGAAGATGAAAAGGTCGACATATTCCATGTGGGAAGAAAGGTGAAGGAGGCCTATGAATCCATACTCGTTCCCGAGGGAATGGAGCCTGCCATATTCGCAGAGCTCGGAAGGTTCATGACGGGACCGCATGGAGCCCTCGTGACCAGGGTCGTGCACGAGAAGAAGATCTACAAGGACTATCTGGGTGTGGATGCCTGTGCAGCCGACCTCATGAGGCCTGCGATGTACGGAGCATATCACCACATAACCGTGCTCGGAAAAGAAGATGAGGCACCGGCGAACAAGTATGATGTCACAGGCGGACTCTGTGAGAACAATGACAAGTTTGCCATCGACAGGATGCTGCCAAAAACGGAGATCGGAGACCTCCTTTTCATACATGATACGGGTGCCCACGGTTTCTCGATGGGATACAACTATAACGGAAAGCTCCGTTCGGCAGAGATACTCCTTAAGGAGGACGGAAGTTTCAGGCTCATAAGGCGGGCCGAGACACCTGATGACTATTTCTCGACCCTTGATATCCTTTGCGGAGAATACTGAAGAAAAACAGCATAGAAAAGAGCCGGTCGATCTAATATGTACCCCAAATCCTGGACAAAGGATTAAAAGATTTTAGGTCATCATGGACACCTTCCTACACACAGCAGGAGGTGTCCATTTCGTTTTCTGCTGGATGCGTTCATTGTTGTAATAGTCTATGTAGTCATGGACCGCTTTGGCAAAGATATCAAACGAGGAATACTCTTTTTCATATCCGTAGAACATTTCCGCCTTCATTCTGCCAAAGAATGTCTCTATGATGCAGTTGTCGTAGCAATTGCCTTTTCTGGACATGGACTGTACGATTCCTC
>Ga0129307_1000137_pt1 | contig 123737 bp, 114 predicted proteins | sample P1105metagenome_FD_94437 | JGI IMG/M metagenome (GOLD analysis project Ga0129307, IMG submission 94437) | Capybara group fecal microbial communities from Wisconsin, USA - P1105 metagenome | ecosystem: Host-associated > Mammals > Digestive system > Large intestine > Fecal | place: USA... | reverse complement strand
TATATTGATACAAGGAGAAAAAGTATGAAGATACTGATTATAGAAGACGACTCGGCTTTGCGCGACGAGCTTGCGCTTCTGCTAAAAAACGCAGGCTACGAGACTGAATGTGTCACAGACTTCGCCTCAGCTGTCGTGCAGATGAAGAGCTCGTCCGCCGACCTTATCCTGCTGGATATAAACCTCCCCGACGTCAACGGCGAGACCCTGCTTCAGGACTTCCGCAGGCAGAGCTCAACACCCGTAATTATGCTTACAAGCCGCACATCAGAGCTTGATGAGGTGCTGTCTATGAGCTACGGCGCGGACGACTTCATAACAAAGCCCTACAATCCGACGATACTGCTTCTACGTATCTCAGCGGTGCTGAAGCGCTCAGCCAAGACGGGTACTTCGCAGACCTACCACGACGCCGAGGTCAGCACGGTTAAGGGCAGCCTGACGCGCGGCAGCTCGGAGCAGATACTCACGAAGAATGAAATGATAATCTTTCAGCTCCTGCTCGACAGGAAAGGGGAGATAGTCACGCGTGACGAGCTGATGACAGCTCTGTGGGACAACGACGAATTCGTGAATGACAATGCCCTGTCCGTAAATATCAGCCGCCTGCGCGGAAAGCTTGCGGAGCTCGGCTATCCTGACGCGATCGAGACGCGAAAGAAGCAGGGGTACGTGCTGAAATGAAACTGACAGAATTCATACGCGACAGGCTGACCGCTTACCTGATTTACGCGATAACGTGGGCACTTGTTCTCGTATTCCTCATCGCATTTCACGTTCCCGCGGAAGCCATAATCATAGTGAGCATACTTGTACTTCTCGGTGTGACCGCTGCCGAGCTGTGGGCTTTTCTGCGCAAAAAAGGTTACTACGACAAGCTTGCGTCCGACCTTTCACAGCTTGACAAGAAATACCTGCTGTCCGAGATGCTCGACGAACCCGAATTTCTCGACGGACGTATACTTTACAGCACCATATGTGAGGCGGACAAGTCTATGTGCGAGCACATTGCCGAGTACCGCCGCGAGAGCTCTGATTTCCGCGAGTATATCGAGCTGTGGGTGCACGAGATAAAGCTTCCCGTCGCAGGCTTGCAGCTGATGTGTCACAACGACGGCAACACGCGCTACAGCGAGCAGCTCCGACGTATAGACGAGTACATCGAGAACGTCCTCTACTATGCACGCAGCGGAAGTGCCGAGAAGGACTACATAATCAAGCCCGTCCTGCTCAAACGAATATTCGGCGATGTCGCGGTCAGAAACCGCGGGGAGCTTCAGGAGCGCGGCATATCCCTCCACGCGTCTGACCTCGAATACGAAGTAATGACCGACGGCAAATGGCTTTCGTTCATACTGGGACAGCTTATGAGCAACAGCCTGAAATACGAAGCCACAGAGATAACGGTAACAGGGGAGGACTTCACTGACAGGACAGTCCTGCACTTCCGCGACAACGGTATAGGCATACCCGAGAGCGACCTGCCTCACATCTTCGAAAAATCGTTCACAGGGGAGAACGGGCGCACCCACACAAAGTCCACGGGTATGGGGCTCTATATCGTCAAAAAGCTCTGCGACAGGCTCGGACACGCAGTCGAAGCGAGCTCCGTACAGGGAGAATTCACCGAGATAGCCATAATCTTCGGCAGAAATGAGCTCTACAGATTTGAATAGCTCCGACCTTACAAAAGTGTAAGGTTCTGTAAGATTAAAACAGCGACGCGCACGCGGAAATGCTGTATGATAGTATACAGAAAGGAGCTGTTGATAATGGAATTACTCAAAATACAGCAGATAGAAAAATACTACGGGAGCAAGTCGAGCCTGACCAAGGCTATCGACGACATCTCATTCACGGTCGACAAGGGCGAGTTCGTCGCTATAATGGGAGCCTCTGGAAGCGGCAAGACAACTCTCCTCAACTGCATATCCACCATAGACCGCGTTACAGCGGGACACATCTTCCTTGAAGGCACAGACGTGACCGCGCTCAAGGGCAAGGCACTGAACAAGTTCCGCCGCGACAATCTCGGCTTCATCTTTCAGGACTTCAACCTGCTTGACACACTGACAGCCTACGAGAATATAGCTCTTGCGCTGTCGATACAGAAGAAGTCGGCAAAGGAGACAGACGCCGCAGTAAAGACGGTATCAGAACAGCTTGACATCAAAGATGTACTCAATAAGTACCCGTATCAGATGTCGGGCGGACAGAAACAGCGTGTAGCCTCGGCACGCGCGATAGTGACAAATCCGAAGCTCGTGCTCGCAGACGAGCCTACAGGCGCACTCGACTCCAAATCAGCAAAGCTCCTGCTTGAACGCTTCCGCTACCTTAACAAAGAGTGCGGAGCCACGATAATGATGGTCACGCACGACAGCTTCACGGCAAGCTACGCGAGCCGCATAATCTTCATCAAGGACGGCAAAATATTCAGCGAGCTCAGCCGCGGAGACAACACCCGCAAGCAGTTCTTCGACAGGATAATCGACGTTGTGACTCTGCTGGGAGGTGACATGAGCGATGCTCTTTAAGCTTTCTCTCAGCAATATCCGCAGGAGTATGCGTGACTATGCGATATACTTCTTTACGCTTATCATCGGCGTATCGGTTTTCTATGTATTCAACGCCATCGGCGGACAGGCGGCAACGCTTGAAATGTCCGATTCTCAGTACGAGATGATACACCTTCTTGAAACGCTTATTTCGGGCACGAGCGTATTTGTTGCGGGAGTGCTCGGGCTGCTGATAGTATACGCGAGCCGCTTCCTTATGAAGCGCCGCAACCGCGAATTTGCGTTGTATATGACACTCGGAATGAGTAAGCGAAAGATATCGGCGATACTCCTGCTTGAAACTCTCATCATAGGCGTAGGCTCGCTTTTTGTGGGACTTGTCATCGGCATCGGACTTTCACAGCTTACGAGCGCACTTGTCGCGAATATGTTCGAGGCGAATATGGCTTCCTACAAGTTCACGGTTTCGGGCGGAGCTATCGTAAAGACCGTAGTTTACTTCGCGGTAATGTACCTCGTGGTAATGCTGTTCAACAGCTTTGTAGTCACACGAATGAAGCTGATAAACCTTATGCAGTCGGGCAAAAAGTCCGAGCAGATAAAGCTGAAGAATCCCGTGCTCTGCGTGATAGTATTCGTACTTGCGGCTGCTCTGCTTGGCTACCTGTACTATCAGGTCGGCTGGAACTCGGTCAGGATAGAGCGCAACAGCGCCCTTGCGATCTTTGCGGCAGGAAGCGCCGCTACCTTCTTTATATTCTGGTCGGTATCGGGAATGCTCCTGCGTGTGCTTATGAGCATGAAGAACACATATTTCAGCGGACTTAACAGCTTCACCTTCCGACAGCTCAGCAGCAAGGTCAACACGATGGTATTCTCGATGACTATCATATGCCTTATGCTGTTCATCACGATATGCACCCTTTCGTCGGCGTTCTCGATACGCAATTCGATGAACAAAAACCTCAACGAGCTCTGTCCCGTAGACCACGAGCTCGTAATAAGCTACGATACAGGTATAGAGAGCGAGTACGACGATATTACAGAGCTTTGCAAGGACAACGGCTACGACATCACAGCGGATTTCTCAGACTACGTTAACTTCACGACCTACAGCGATCCCGCGTTCCTGTTCGCCGACTCACTCGGCGACGCATTCGAGGATGCACAGGCAATGTACAGCTTCCTTCAATACGACACTCCCGAGCAGCTTATCCGTCTTAGTGACTACAACGCGCTTATGGAGCTCTATGGCAGGGAAAAGCTCAGTATGGCTGACGACGAATTTATAATGCTGTGCAACTACACTTCAATGATAAATCTCCGCAACAAGGGGCTGTCTGTCGGAGCTGAAAGGACAGTCTTCGGTCAGACTCTGAAATCAAAGTATGCCAGCTGTCAGGACGGCTTTATCGACATCTCGACCGAGCACATCAATGCAGGCTTGATAGTTGTCCCTGACAGCGTAGTAAGCGGCGAAGTCCCCGACACAGAATACTTCATCGGAGATTACAGCTCTGACGACAAGGAAGCAGCCGAAAAGGCAGTACACGACGGCTTTGATACGGCAATGCGCACTCTTTCAGCGAACAGCAGCAACGAGGAAGGTGTTTACGGCAGCTCAAACATCAGCGGCTACGGGTGGACGACAAAGCTTGAAATTAAGGAAGCCGCAGTCGGGCTCGGAGCGATAGTAGCCTTCCTCGGTCTGTACGTCGGACTTGTGTTCCTTATCGCGTGCGGAGCTATCCTCGCGCTGAAGGAGCTCTCGGACAGCGTAGACAGCATTGGCAGATACGAGATGCTCCGCAAGATAGGCGCAGAGGAGAGCGACATCTCACGCTCGCTCTTCCGCCAGACAGGAATATTCTTCCTGCTTCCCCTTGTACTTGCGGCGATACACTCCGTATTCGGGATGAAATTCCTTATATTCTTCCTGCAGGTATTCGGCACGAACAGCATTGCGAGCTCGGTAGGCTTGACGGCATCAATGCTGCTGCTCATATACGGCGGCTATTTCCTCGTGACCTACTTCTGCAGCAAGAGCATAATCAGCGAGAAGAGATAATATACAGATACTAAAAGAGGGAGACCCCGATAGGGTCTCCCTCAGTTTTTCTCCGAATAATTATACAGCAGGCTCAGTTTCCTTGTTGAGTATCTCCATAAACTCCTCGCCCGTGATAGTCTCCTTATCAAGCAGGAAGTGCGCGAGCTCGTGGAGCTTGTCGATATTCTCGCGCAGGATATCCATAGCCTTCTCGTGGGAAGAACGCACAATGGAGTTGACCTCCTCGTCTATGCGAGCCGCAGTCTCAGGCGAGCAGGCGAGAGCCGTATCGCCGCCGAGGTACTGATTGGTAATTGTTTCAAGCGCTATCATATCGAAGCTGTCGCTCATACCGTAGCGCGTCACCATAGCCCTCGCGAGCTTGGTAGCCTGTTCTATATCGTTGGAAGCGCCGCTTGTACAGCTGTTGAAGATAAGCTCCTCCGCAGAGCGACCGCCCGTGAGCGTCGTGATACGTGCAAGAGCCTCCTCCTTGGTGAGCAGGAACTTCTCGCCCTCGTCCACCTGCATGGTATAGCCGAGCGCACCGCTGGTACGCGGGATAATGGTTATCTTATGTACGGGAGCGGCGTCCTTCTGCTTGGCAGCGACAAGCGCGTGACCAATTTCGTGGTAGGCGATAATTTCCTTTTCCTTCTGCGAGATGACCGCATTCTTGCGCTGATAGCCCGCAATAACGACCTCCACGCTCTCCTCAAGGTCGGACTGATTAACAAGACTCCGACCATTTCTGACGGCTCTGAGCGCCGCCTCATTGATGATATTGGCGAGCTCCGCACCCGAAGCGCCCGCCGTAGCGCGTGCAATGGCGTTGAAGTCGATGTTCTCCTCCATCTTGACCTTCTTTGCGTGCACCTGCAATATAGCCTCACGTCCCGCAAGGTCAGGCAGCTCCGCAGGAATACGCCTGTCGAACCGACCGGGTCTGAGCAGGGCAGGGTCGAGCGACTCGGGACGGTTAGTTGCCGCGAGTATAACAACGCCCTTTTTGCCGTCGAAGCCATCCATCTCGGTGAGCAGCTGATTGAGCGTCTGCTCGCGCTCGTCATTGCCTCCGAGATTGCCATCACGCTTCTTACCGATAGTATCTATCTCATCGATGAAAACGATACAGGGAGCCTTTTCGGTCGCCTGCTTGAACAGGTCACGCACCTTAGCCGCGCCCATACCGACGAACATCTCCACGAACTCCGAGCCCGAGATCGAGAAGAACGGCACCTCCGCCTCGCCCGCAACAGCCTGAGCAAGCAGAGTTTTACCGGTACCGGGAGGTCCCACAAGGAGAGCACCCTTGGGCAGGTCGGCACCAATATCGGAATACTTGCTGGGATTATGCAGGAAATCAACGATCTCCTCCAGCGCTTCCTTAGCCTCGTCCTGACCCGCAACATCGTCGAAGGTCTTGCCTGTCTGAGCCTTTACGTAAATTTTGGCATTGCTTTTGCCGAAGGACATAGCGTTTCCGCCGAGGTGCTTAGCCATACCCTTGAAGAGCACGTTCCACAGCACGATAAGGATAATGATAGGGAGCACCCAGCTCACGAGGAAATTCACGAGCAGGCTGTTCTGCTCGAAACTCTCGTTGAAGATTATCTCGCCGTGCTCGTGCAGACGTGAAACGAGGTCGGGGTCGTCCATTTTGCTTGTAGAGTAGAGCTGCCTGTTGCCCTCCTCATCAACGACCTCGAAGCGTATTTCGTTATTTTCAATTTTTACCTGTGTGACACTTCCTTCATCGACCTTATTGAGGAAGAAGCTATAGTTGGTCTCCTTGGTCTGAGCGCGTGTCTGAGCCTTGCTCAGAGCGGGCATAACAAGTGCGTTAAGTATCAGCACACCTATGAGAGAAAAGACAATAAAGCCTATGATACGTTTTATGTAGTTCTTATCATCCTTCATTGAAACAACTCCTTTTCGATGATATGACAAAATTATAACATAAAACCGCGAAAAAAACAACAGGTAATATGTGATAAAAATGAAAACTTCGTGAAACAGCCGCAAGAGGACAAAAAAAGGGCTCTCATGTGCGAGAGTCCCTAACTTTTGTACAAGTTTTTGTTTTTAAGGTATTTGCTGATTATGAAAAATAATTTCTGATACCGTCACCGTAGAAGCTCAGGTAACCCTGAGTGAACGATTCGGGCTCATTGAAGTAAAGATTTACAGCATTCTTGACGCTATCGGTAACATAAGCTGAGTAAGTACCGAGGTAAACGTAGCTCGAAGAACCGCTGAACTGATAGGGCTGAGTAAGAACGCCTTCGATGGTGTTGGGGAATCTCGAGCTGTATACTCGGTTCATAATAACCTCAACGACCTTAGCCTTGTCGTACTCATCTATCCAGTTGCAGCCTGCCTCGTGAGCAACTGCGTTACATAAGATGATGTATTCAGCGTCAGTGATGGGGAGTGAAGGTGTTTCGTCAACTGTTACGTCAACTACAACGTCAGCCTCTGTGGGAGCTTCTGTAACTGCCTCTGTGACAGGCTCGGTTACTTCTTCTTCCGTAGGAGCTTCTGTGATAGCCTCGGTAGTCGGTTCAACGTAAACAACTTCTTCAGTAGTAGGAGCTTCTGTCTCGGGCTCTGTTGCTACAGTTTCAGCTTCTGTAGGAGCTGTCTCAGCCTCTGTATAGGTCTCAACAGCGGGAGCAGGAGCAGGAGCGGGGGTCTCGTTCTTCTCTTCGGTATTCTTGAATACAGAAGCGACCGAAGCAGTCGCAGACCCGATATTTACGTTTTTCTTAGCGGCGTTAGCCTTAGTGGTCGTATTGAACTTTCTGCTTGTTGTGGTGGCGGTTGTTCTGATAGAAGTTACTGCAGCTACATTTGCCAATTCTTCGCTTTTGACTTCATAGATGTTTTCAACATCATGGCTCGGAGCGACTTGACTCACGATGGGTGCTGTTGCATACACACCGAAGAGTCCGCCAAAAATGCAAGTGGATACGCCTCCGACGATGATCGCTGCAACTTTAGCTTTTCTCATAAACTCTTCCTTTCCTCGAAAAGCATTTCGTTATTTTCGTCCGACTTGCGAACTGTGATAATACTACCATATTTGGCTGAAAATAGCAACACTTTTGAATTTTTTTCCATTTTAGCCACAAAATAAGCCCTGATATAATGTTGAATCAGGGCAAAATGTCACATATTAAATGAATATAATATGAATACCAATTATATAAACTATGAACAAATCAAATAGGATAACAACAAAATATTACAAATCCGTAACATTGAGAGCTTGAATATCGTTTAACGATCTGTATAAATTGAGCTTAAAACTACCATTTGCAACAAAACAGCACTTATACAGTTGTGCAAGTTGCTATAAAAGCTACTCAAACTTTGTACAAAAGGTATTTTGCAATATTGTGTCATTTGTTATCGAAGTGTTACCTTTCGGTTTACAATTGCTCATAATTGCAAAGAAAATGCAAAGGTGAAAAAACGGCTGATTTTGTTCATAAAATAGCCTTTTTGACTAATTCATATTTAACAATGTCGAGCAATAGCAATTATGCACATACATTGGTCGATATTCAACGAATTTGTGTTGAAAATCACGTCGCTTGTCCAATCGGCTCGAAATATAGCCTTATATCGTTTTTATATACGCATTTTCGCTCGTGAAAACGGGCGTATCAATATACGCCCGTTTTTTTGACTGTATTCTGATGTTTTTGCTGTAATCTGACGTCCTCGCCGCGGAATTCAAGGCAGGTATACATAGATGTCAGCCTTGACACGACCCTCTCGTCATAGCGGTCGGCTATCTGCCTGAAATTCATATTTGTACTTATAATAGTAGGCTTGCCTCGGTTGAGACGTGTATTTATTATATTATAAATAGTACTGTTGTACATCTTATTCTCGTATTCGGTTCCGAGGTCATCGAGGATAAGCAGCTCCACATCCATAACGGTGTCGAGCATTTCCGTATCCTTATCGTAGCTGAAATTCTCCTTTTGTATCTTGTTGAGGATATTGATAGTGGAGTCATACAGCACGCTGTAGCCCTTTTTCAGTACTTCATTTGCGATAGCGAGGGAGAGGTGAGTCTTCCCGAGTCCTGTCCTGCCGAACATCAGTATGCTTCCCGATGAGGGAGTGAATTCCACTGCATATGTCTTTGCGAAAGAGAGTATCCGCTCCATAGTAGCATAGTCGTCACCGCTGTAATAGCTGAGACGGAAGGTATCGAACGATGAGAGCGTCAGCTGAGCGCTTTCATTGAGCGATTCCGCCATAAGCCTTCCGCAGAGCTGCCTCATACAGTCGCACATCTTCGAGCCGTCGCTGCCCGTATCGCTGCACTTTTTGCAGGTGAACTGCACATCGAGGTAATCGGCGGGATAGCCATTAGCGACGAGCATTTTTCCGCACAGCTCCTGAGCCCCGAGATTCGACTGCTTTATCTGTTCGATCTTAGCTTCGATGTTATTTTTATCGCCTGCAATAACGGTGCGGATAAGCTCCTTGCCCGTATTGAAGATGGTGTTGTTTATCTCTTTTATCTCGGGAATTTTCGAATTGATCTCCTGTATGCGCATATCGTTCTCGCTGATAGCTCTGCTGCGCCTCTCGGAGAGTATCTTCTGCGCTTTTTCGTAAATCTCGTTTTTCAAGGTCATACCTCATCAGAAATTGTTAATCACAAAGTTATATTTTTCCGCATCGAACGTCTCGTTTGTATCTGTACCCGACTTCTTCCGCTTGCGGAAGTCGGACTCCGCACGCTTCACATCATCGCTGCTGCGGAAACCGCTTTCCTTCCACGAAGCAAGCACCTTGTCCGTGTACGCGAAGGATACCTTACCGGTATTTTCGAGGGTCTTTTCATAGGCGTAGTGAATCATATCCTTAGCATAGCCCGCCGCACGCCATTTCTCGATAATGTCAAGCTGTTTCGTAGTAGGTCTGTTTTTCATCTCGAACATCTTCATAATAGAGCCGACATAGTCATTGGAGCTTGTGAGCCTTTCTATTTCCTCCTGAGCCACACTGAGGGTATTTATGTCCTTCTCAGCCCAGCTCACCGCGATTTTCTCTATGTAGGCAACATTTGTCTTCTCAATATTCGCGCAGTACACAAGGAGCACGAGAATGACCTCTGCTTTGAGCCCGAGGTAGTTCGTCATCCATATGAGCGAGTTCTGCATCGTGTTATTGATGTGCCCGAGAATACTTTCAGCCGCCTTGAAGAGCTCCGCAACAGCAGGGGAGTCCTTCATAATGTCGGTTATCTCTGTAGGACGCAGATTCTCCCTGCGCCTTGTCATAGCGGAGCTGTTCACGAGCAGCGTCTCCTCGACAGAAACGGTATTGGTCTGCTGCGGAGCCCCCTCTGTCATAATACTTTTGGGAACATTTATAGTATTATCCGACGAGAGCACATTGACCTGCTGCCAGAAGAGGACAGCCTCCTCAGCCTGCTGAGCCGTAACGCCGGTATTGAGAGCTATCTCCTCGGCAGAAACACTTCTGCCCGAAGCTCTGAGAAGATACAGGAGCACCTTTATCTGCTCACCTGTAGCGAGCTTGAGAAAATTATCCGCAACGACGCAGGGAACGCCGAACATAGTGCCCCAGACGCCGCAGTTTGCCTTGAATTCCAAGAGTTACGCCTCCTCGCGGGAAATACTTTCGATGTAGTTTCTATTATAACACACAAAAGGTCGTTTGTCACTATGGCATTTTTTACGATTCGCCCGCTGAAAATATATGAAAATTTTTACACGTTCAATCCTTCAGCAGCTTCAACGCGAGCGCATACTTCTCGTCCCAGCGCGCAAGTTTCTCTGCGGGAACGTCACATATCCCAAGGATTCGGCTTCTGTCAAGGTTGTGCTCAAGGTCTGCGAGCTTCACCCGCCGCGCGATATCATTCTCTTTTATTGCGAGTATATAATCGCGGTAGTCGGCGCCCTCTGTGTGAGTGAGAAGTCTCACAGCCTCGGTGACCTCTCTCGGAAATTTCTTTACAAGCTCCGCCAATGTCACATCGGTGTCCTCGACAACATCATGCAGCAGAGCCGCACATACCGCATACTCGTCGGTCATCTGCTCCGCAACGTGAAAAGGGTGGAAGATATAGGGCACACCGCTTATATCGGTCTGCCCGTGATGAGCAGCATATGCGAGCTGCATAGCTCTGACAGTCAGCTTAGTGTATATCATAGCTCCTCCTATACTATTATAATAGGGACAGTTTTTCGTCTGACTTCAAACTGTCCCCATACATTATTTGATAATGATATTGAGCCCCTGAGCACTCTCAGCTGTAAACGGCTTGTCCGTACCCGTCACAGTCACGGTGATAGTATCGCCGTTTCGCTCCGCCTTTATCTCGGCGGCAAGCTCAGCATTTACGTCATAGACCCGAGTCTCAGCGGTCCTTCCGTCCGCAAGCCCATACACGACTATCCTCATATTGTCGGCATAGTCATATTCGACGGTGCGCTTGAAGTCGCCATACACTATGATAGAGTTCGGTTTTGCGTACAGCGGCAGACCGAAATAGTCATACTTTTTCGTGTACCAGTTGCCGCCCGCGAGCTCTTCGCCCGTCTGGATATCTGTCCACGTACCGCCCACAGGCAGGTAGAAATCGCAGACACCGTCCTCGCTGAACACAGGAGCAACGAGCAGACTGTCACCGAGCATATACTGCGTATCAACGGTCAGAGCGGCGCGGTCATAGCCGAAATCGACGACCATAGCCCTCATCATCGGGACGCCCGTTTTATGTGTAAATACCGCATTTGCGAACAAGTATGGCATAAGCCTTCCTTTGAGCTTCACGAAATGCCGCGAAACATCACAGCTCTCCTCGTCGAAGTTCCAAGGCACGCGATACGAGCCGTTTCCGTGATAGCGCGAGTGTGTGGACAGCAGACCGAACGCCGTCCAGCGCTTGTAAAGGTCGGGCGAGCCCGTAGCCTCAAATCCCGAGATATCGTGCGAGAAGAAGCCGAATCCCGACAGGCAGAGCGAAAGCCCGCCGCGGAGCGTCTCCCACATAGACTCATAGTTGGAGAAGCAGTCGCCGCCCCAGTGTACAGGGAATTTCTGCCCGCCAACGGTAGCCGACCTCGCGAACAGACAAGCATTGTTCATACCCTTGACATCGCGCAGAGCCTCAAACACGGTCTTATTGTAAAGGTAGGTGTAGTAGTTGTGCATCTTATACGGGTCAGAGCCGTCATAGTACACGACATCGGTGGGGATACGCTCGCCGAAATCAGTCTTTATCGTGTCAACTCCCATTTCCGCGAGAGCCTTTATCTTCGAGGCAAACCACCTGCACGCCTCGGGATTGGTAAAGTCGATTATCGCAAGCCCGGGCTGCCACATATCGCACTGGAAGACAGAGCCGTCCTTATTCCTTATGAAGTAGCCCTTCTCCGCGCACTCGTCGAAAACAGGCGCGAGCTGGCTGACATAGGAGTTTATCCACACGCATATCTTCAGCCCTTTCGCCTTCAGACGCGCTATCATAGCCTTCGGGTCGGGGAACATATCCTTATCCCATTCAAAGCCTGTCCACTGGAACTCCTTCATCCAGAAGCAGTCGAAGTGGAAGACCTCGAGCGGTATATCACGGCGCTCCATCTCGTCGATGAATGAGTTTACAGTCTTCTCGTCGTAGCTTGTAGTGAACGAGGTCGAGAGCCACAGTCCGAACGTATAAGCGGGCGGGAGCGCAGGCTTGCCCGTGAGGTCGGTATAGCGGGAGATAACGTCCGCAACGGTATCGCCGCCGAAGATGAAATACTCCATTCGCTGCCCCTGTACCGAGAATGCCACCTTAGAAACGGTCTCGCTCGCGACCTCGAAATTCACGCACTCGGGGTGGTTGACGAAAACTCCGTAGCCGCGCGATGAAACGTAAAAGGGGATAGACTTGTAGCTCTGCTCGGAGCACGTACCGCCGTCATTGTTCCATACGTCAACGGTCTGACCGTTCTTGACGAAGGTCGAGAACTTCTCGCCGAAGCCGTAGATGTACTCGCCGACGCTCAGACCGAGCATTTCACGTATGTAGGTGCTTTCACCGTTGTCGGACTGCGCAAAGAACCGCGTTCCCGACTGCGCTGTATCCTTATTTCTGCGGAGCCAGTCCTCCTCCTCGATAAGAGAGGTCGAGCGCCAGCCCTCCTTTGTGAGGAGCCTGCCGTCGTACCAATAGGAGATGTTCCACCCTGATTTTTCGGCGCCTATCTTAACGCTTGTTTTTCCTGATACAAGCTCATACCCGTCCTCACCGAGCGACCGCACAACAGGCTTAAAGCTGCTGTCCTCGTACAGCTCGAACGAGGGCGATTTTTTCAGCGCACCCTTGAAATGCTCTATCGTGACCTTGATACTGTTTTCAAGTGTGGACGTAAAGCGAACCGTCAGTACGGGACCGCCGAGGGTCATACCGCGGTTGCCTATCCACTGATTTGAAGCGTAAACAGTCACAGAGGTATCGTCCGCCTCGACAGTATACATCTGCGTAGCATAGTTCACGCTGTAGCCGGGCTGGTTTAGCCAGAATCCGTCAGAAACCTTCATAATAAACTCCTTGTCTGCGGCGAGAGGGCGCCGCATTTGTCGGTAATCAATAAAACTTATGATACAGTTCAACATCAAACTATATAAAAGTATACTGATATTATATACACTATTATAAATTAAAAGACTATTTTTGTCAATAGAGCAGGGAGCAACTCCGCAATTTTTGCTTTAAGAAACTGATTTTTCGGAGATGAAAGGTACTTGACAAAATGTGAGAATATGTGTATAATAGTAGCATATGATAAAGACGATGACGAAGAGGAGTACCCGCTTCCTTGATTCACAGAGAGCCGCCATTCGGTGCAAGGCGGTATGAGAGGTGCGGCGAAGTAGCTTCCGAGTCCCGCAGGCGAAAGCGCGAGCAATTAGTCGGCGGCGTGTCCTCACGTTACAGAGGGAGAGGTTTTACGACCTCGCAGAGTGCGGATAGCGATATCCGAATTCAGGTGGTAACACGGACATTAGTTCGCCCTGAACCGTAAAAGGTTCGGGGCGATTTTATTTTGCACGGACCGACAAAACACCGAAAAGGAGAAATCACAATGGCAAAGGAACTTGCTAAGACCTACGACCCCAAGGACTTTGAGGACCGTATCTACGCCGCGTGGAACGACAAGGGCTGCTTCCGCGCAGAGGCTGACCCGAAGAAAACGCCCTACACTATCGTTATCCCGCCCCCGAACATCACGGGACAGCTCCATATGGGACACGCTCTCGACGAGACATTGCAGGACATACTTATCCGCTGGAAGAGAATGAGCGGCTATTCCGCGCTGTGGCTCCCCGGCACAGACCACGCCGCTATTGCAACAGAGGCTAAGATAGTCGAGGCAATGCGCAAGGAAGGTATCACCAAGGAAGACCTCGGACGCGACGGCTTTATGGAGCGTGCATGGGAGTGGAAGCGCCAGTACGGCGGACGCATCGTAGAGCAGCTCAAGAAGCTCGGTTCGTCCTGCGACTGGTCGCGCGAGCGCTTCACTATGGACGAGGGCTGCTCTAAGGCGGTCAAGGAAGTATTCGTAAAATACTACGAAAAAGGACTTATCTACCGCGGCGAGCGAATCATCAACTGGTGCCCGAAATGCAAGACCTCACTCTCGGACGCCGAGGTTACATACGAGGATCAGGCAGGTCACTTCTGGCACCTGCGCTACAAGATAAAGGATACAGACGGCTACCTTGAACTGGCTACAACACGTCCCGAGACACTGCTCGGCGATACCGCTGTAGCCGTAAATCCCGCTGACGAGCGCTACAGGGATTTGGTAGGCAAGACCGTTATCCTCCCGCTCGTACACCGCGAGATCCCTATCGTAGCTGATGACTATGTAGAAATGGATTTCGGAACAGGCGTAGTTAAGATAACTCCCGCCCACGACCCGAACGACTTCGAGGTAGGACTCCGCCACAAGCTTCCCGTTATAAACGTAATGAATGACGACGCCACTATTGTTGACGACTATCCCGCATACGCAGGCATGGACAGATACGAAGCACGCAGGAAGATAGTCGAGGACCTCGAAGCAGAGGGCGCACTCGTAAAGATCGAGGACTACAGCCACAACGTCGGTACCTGCTACCGCTGCGGCACGACCGTAGAGCCCAAGGTCTCGACCCAGTGGTTCGTAAAGATGAAGCCACTTGCAGAACCCGCTATTGACGCCGTAAAGAATGGCGACACCAAGTTCGTGCCCGAGCGCTTCGACAAGATATACTTCCACTGGCTCGATAATATCCGCGACTGGTGCATCTCCCGTCAGATATGGTGGGGACACCAGATACCCGCATTCTACTGCGACGAGTGCGGCGAAATGGTCGTAACCAAGGAGGACAGCGCAGTCTGCCCGAAGTGCGGCAAGCCTATGCGTCAGGACCCCGATACTCTTGATACATGGTTTAGCTCGGCACTGTGGCCGTTCTCGACTCTCGGCTGGCCCGAGAAGACAGCAGACCTCGACTACTTCTATCCTACGAATACCCTCGTAACCGGCTACGACATCATCTTCTTCTGGGTAATCAGAATGATGTTCAGCGGACTTGAAAATATGGGCAAGGTACCCTTTGACACCGTCCTTATACACGGACTTGTCCGCGACGCTCAGGGACGCAAGATGTCCAAGTCGCTCGGCAACGGTATCGACCCGCTCGAGGTCATCAACGAGTACGGCGCGGACGCTCTCCGCTTTATGCTCGCGACAGGCAACTCGCCCGGAAATGATATGCGCTACATTGACGAGAAGGTCAAGGCAGCGCGTAACTTCGCGAACAAGCTCTGGAACGCTTCACGCTTCATTATGATGAATCTGCCCGAGGACTTCGAGTTCACGGGACTTCCCGCGGAGCTTGAGCTCGAGGACAAGTGGCTCGTCAGCAAGTTCAACAAGCTTGCCAAGGAGGTCAACGAGAATCTCGACAAGTACGAGCTCGGCGTAGCTTCACAGAAGATATACGACTTCATATGGGACGTTTACTGTGACTGGTACATCGAGCTTACAAAGCCGCGTATACAGGCAGGCGGCGAAGCCAAGGCAAAGGCTCAGGCAGTGCTCGTATGGGCAATGCAGGGTATGCTGAAGCTCCTGCATCCTTTTATGCCGTTCATCACTGAGGAGATATGGCAGGTTCTCAACAACGAGAAGTCAATGATAATCCTCGAAACATACCCGACCTACGACGCTTCCATCGACTTCACAGCCGAGGAGACAGCGTTCGAGAAGATAATCTCGGCGATAAAGGCAGTCCGCAACGTCCGCACTGAAATGAACGTTCCGCCGTCGGTAAAGGCAAAGCTCCTCATCGAGACAGCAGAGCCCGAGCTGTTCAAGTCCTGCGGCGTATTCTTCGAGAAGCTCGCTTCCGCTTCAACAGTAGAAGCAGGCGAGAGCCTTGTTCACGAGAACTGCGCAAACGCAGTAACCGATTCTGCCCGTATCTTCATTCCTATGGACGAGCTCGTTGACAAGGAGAAGGAGATAGCACGTCTCGAGAAGGAGAAGGCAAAGGTACAGAAGGACATCGACTTCCTCAGCAATAAGCTCAACAATCAGGGCTTCGTAGCGAAGGCTCCCGCTCAGCTGATAGAGGCTGAAAAGGCGAAGCTCGCAAAGGCAGAGGAGAAAATGGCTAAGATAGAGCAGTCTATGGCTGCCTTCAAATAAGGTTCTGCGGACGTCCGGCAACACTTTCGATATGAGAAACAGGATATTTTCATACGTCGCCGAGCAGTACGGCACAGAGCCCGAATACCTGTGGGTGAAAACGCCTAATACAGCCGTTATCCGCCACCGCAGCAACCGCAGGTGGTACGGCATAATTATGGATATACCGCGGAAAACGGTCGGGCTCACGGGCGAAGGCATAGTTGACATACTCAATGTCAAATGCGAGCCTTCAGTCAGGGAGATACTCCTCGGCGAGGGGAAGGCTCTGCCCGCCTATCATATGAACAAGCAGCACTGGATAAGCCTGCCGCTTGACGGCTCGCTTGAAATTGAAGTGATACTAAACCTCATAGACGCGAGCTATGAGCTGACGAAATGAGGCGGCTTATGAGCAAATTTGAGATACCGACAATAGAAACAGAAAGGCTTATCCTGCGTCCTCTCACTGTTGAGGACGCAGAAGCAGTATTCCGATGGGCAGGCGATGAGCGTGTCAACACTTATATGCCATATAATACTCACCGTACACCCGACGATTCAAGGCAATGGCTGATGTCTCTGGAAGCTCTTGAAAATGAGTACCAGTGGGGATTCGTTCGCAAAAGTGACGGTCTGCTCATAGGTTCGGGCGGTATGCGCCTTCATGCCGATACGGGAGAGTGGTCATTCGGCTACAATACCCGCTTTGACTGTTGGGGCAAAGGATATACAACCGAAATAACTAAGTGTATGATAAAATTCATACAGGAGAAATACTCTCCTGAGGTAATCATGGGCGAGTGCGCTATTGAAAATATCGCCTCGGCAAGAGTTATGGAAAAGTGTGGACTTATATTTGTCGGCTACGGAGAATATTCCCGATTCGACGGCAGCATGACTTATAAATCAAAGAGATATGAACTCAGAAAGCAGGTGAAACAATGATAAAACACATAGTAATGTTCAAGCTCAAAGATGCTGACGGGCGCTCGGAATACGAGAACGCACTTGAAGCTCAGAGGAGATTCGAGAACGTCATCAAGAACGTCAAGGAGCTGAAAAGGGGAGAGATAGTCATCAATTCCAAGGATGCTCCCGCAAGCAACTACACGATATCCCTGCTCTGCGACTTTGACACTATCGACGACCTCAACGCATATCAGGTGCACCCCGCACACGTTGAATTCGGCAAATTCATCGGCACAGTCAAGACTGACCGCGCCTGCATAGACTATGAGTATTAATGCGTAATGCTTAATTCGTAATTCGTAATTTGTTGTGTGCCCTTCGGACACGTATTTGAAAATATTTGAATACGTCGGCGCAAGCCGACACATCAATTACGCATTACGCATTATGAATTACGCATTTCTTATGAGGTACATTATGGACATCAATGAAGCAATGTCATTCATTAACAGCTACACAAAATCGGGCGGCAGGATCACCGACCTCTCGCGTGCTCAGGAGCTTATGGAGCGTATCGGCAGTCCCGAAAAGAGGCTGAAATTCGTGCATATCGCAGGTACGAACGGCAAGGGCTCGACGCTCGAATACATCTCGAATGCGCTGATAATGTCAGGCTATAAGACGGGACAGTTCACCTCGCCGTTCATTCTCCGCTACAACGACCGCATACGCATAAACGGTCACGATATAGACGACGATTCGCTCGCCGAGATAGCGGAGCAGGTGAGGGGAGCTGTAAACGACCGTCCCTACTCGCAGTTCGAGATAACTATGGCAATATCCTTCCTGTGGTTCGAGCGCGAGAATTGCGACATCGTTGTGCTTGAAACAGGCATAGGCGGTCTGCTTGACTGCACGAACGTGATACCCGCTCCGCTGCTGTCGGTAATAACGTCGATATCGCTCGACCACACGGCTCTGCTCGGAAATACCGTCGAGGAGATAGCCTCCCATAAAGCGGGCATTATCAAAGCGGGCTCGGCTGTGGTGCTTGCAGACGATAACCCCGACAGCGTTAAAGCTCTCGTTGCGGAGACGGCTGAAAAAGTCGGCGCGGAGCTTATACCGCTCGAACCGTGCAAGCCCTACTCTGACGGCGGACTGTTTGCGCCGTTCATGTACCGCGGCATAAAGCTAACTCCCGCTATGGCAGGGCTTCATCAGAAGTACAACGCTCAGACGGCTATAACAGCCTGCATTTACCTCAGAAGCAAGGGCTTCGGGATAAGCGACGGCAACATCATCAGAGCAGTCGAGACCACGCAGGTTCGCGCCCGCGTGCAGTACATCGACGGAAAGCCGCCTGTCATCGTGGACGGCGGACACAATCCCGCAGGTGTGAATATGCTCTCGCTGATGCTGATGTACCTCAGCACCCGCAACAAGCGTATCTACGCTGTAATGGGCATGGTTGACTCGAAGGATTACGCCGAGTGCGTGAAGATGATAGCACGCCAGTCGGACAAGTTTTTCGCTGTAGACGGTTTTGCTTATAACAGCGTTCCCGCCGAGACCTTGCAGGATATCGCCTCGTTCTACACGGAGGCGGAAACTTCAACTCTCGCAGAAGCGGTAGAGTCAGCGAAACAGCTTGCTCTCGAAAACGACGGTGTTGCAGTAGTATGCGGCTCGCTCTATCTTGCGAGCGAGTACCTCAACTCTATATCTGAGTAAAAGCCGCTTCTATAAGAGGGCGGAAAAAGCGCTTTTTTCAATGGAAAACCGTTGATTATCTGAAAAATAATTTTCATCTTTGTAGAGCTGCACAAAATATCACACCTGATTTGTACAGTCTGCACAAATCGGGCGATTTTACCATTTAAAGTGAAATGGGTACTTGAAAATGCCTTTTATTAGTGGTATAATTAGTCTTGAACTGCGAAAGCAGAATTTTTAAAAGGAGGTTTTTTAACAATGGCGTTAAAAAATCAGTATCTCAAGGAATTATTAGAAAGAGTTGAAAAGAGAAATCCCGGCGAGCCCGAGTTCATTCAGGCTGTAACTGAGGTTCTCGAGACACTTGAGCCCGTTGCAGAGAAGAGACAGGATCTCATCGACGCAGGCGTTTTCGAGCGTATCGTTGAGCCTGAGAGACAGATCCTTTTCCGCGTTCCGTGGGTTTACGACAACGGCAAGGTTCAGGTAAACAGAGGCTTCCGTGTACAGTTCAATTCCGCTATCGGACCTTACAAGGGCGGTATCAGACTCCACCCCTCAGTATATCTCGGAATCATCAAGTTCCTCGGCTTTGAGCAGATCTTCAAGAACAGCCTTACAACACTGCCTATGGGCGGCGGCAAGGGCGGTTCCGACTTCGACCCCAAGGGCAAGTCTGACGCTGAGGTTATGCGTTTCTGCCAGAGCTTTATGACAGAGCTTTCCAAGCACATCGGTGCTGACTGCGACGTTCCCGCAGGTGATATCGGTACAGGTGCTCGTGAGATCGGCTTCATGTTCGGTCAGTACAAGAGACTCCGCAACGAGTTCACAGGCGTTCTTACAGGTAAGGGTCTTACATACGGTGGCTCACTCGCAAGAACACAGGCTACAGGCTACGGTCTCTGCTACTTCACAAACGAGATGCTCGCTGCTAACGGCAAGAGCTTCGACGGCAAGACAGTTGTTATCTCAGGTTCGGGCAACGTTGCTATCTACGCTTGCGAGAAGGCTACACAGTACGGCGCTAAGGTCGTTACAGTTTCCGACTCCAACGGCTATGTTTACGATCCCGACGGAATCGAGCTCGCACTCGTTCAGCAGATCAAGGAGGTCGAGCGCGGACGTATCAAGGAGTACATCGGCAGAACTGCTCACAAGAATGCTGAGTACCACGAGGGCAGCGTTTGGACTCTCAAGTGCAACGCAGGCGACATCAAGCTCGATATCGCTCTTCCCTGCGCTACACAGAACGAGATCAACGGCGACGGAGCTAAGGCTATCGTAGCTAACGGCGGCTTCGCTGTAGCTGAGGGCGCTAATATGCCTTCAACTCCCGAGGCTATCGAGACATACCTCTCTAACGGCATTCTCTACGGACCTGCTAAGGCTGCTAATGCTGGCGGTGTTGCTACATCCGGTCTCGAGATGAGCCAGAACAGCGAGCGTCTCAGCTGGACATTTGAAGAGGTTGACGAGAAGCTCCACGGCATCATGAAGTCCATCTTCAAGGCTTGCGACGAGGCTGCTAAGGAGTACGGCATGGAGGGTAACTACATGGCCGGTGCTAACATTGCAGGCTTCCTCAAGGTTGCAGAGGCTATGAAGGCTCAGGGCTGCGTTTGATTTCAGCTGAAATAGGAAACATATCATATAGAAAGAGCCACCTGCATTGCGGGTGGCTCTTCCAGTATAAATGAAAAGGACAGGGGATAAGCCCTGTCCTTTATTATTGATCAGTCGCCGAAGGATACTCCGATGTCGCGTGCTGCGATAACGAGGTGGTCTTCCGTGTTCACGAACTTCGTCTTGCCTGCGATATCCTCAAGCTTGTTTGAGGTTATCTTGTTGCCTATCTTTGCAACTGTCCTGCCGTACTTCTCCTGCGCTATGAGGTATGCCGCGTGTACGCCGAACTGCGTCGAAAGGATACGGTCATAGGCACTCGGAGCTCCGCCGCGGAGCATATGTCCCGGTACGCAGACTCTCGCCTCTATGCCTGTGTTTTCCTGTATCTGAGCTGCGATACGTCCCGTAGCCGTGATGATCCCAGCCTCGGCACGCTTCTTCGCACGCTCCTTCTTCTTCATCTTTGCTTCGGTAACGTCAAATGCGCCCTCAGCCACTGCGAGGATAGAGAAGGTCTTGCCCGAAGCGCTTCTTGCCATTACTGCCTCGCAGACCTTGTCGATGTCGTAGGGGATCTCGGGGATAATGATGATGTCAGCTCCGCCTGCGATACCCGCATTCAGCGTGAGCCAGCCAGCCTTATTGCCCATTATCTCACATACAAGGATACGACTGTGGCTCGCTGCTGTTGTATGGAGACGGTCGATTACATCAGTGGCGATGTCAACTGCCGTATGGAAGCCGAATGTGACGTCCGTGCCGTAGATGTCGTTGTCTATGGTCTTGGGCAGACCGATGACGTTCAGTCCCTCGTCAGAGAGAAGCTTCGAGGTCTTGTGCGTGCCGTTGCCGCCGAGAGTGAGCAGGCAGTCGAGCTTCTGCTTCTTGTAGGTGTCCTTCATATTCTTGACCTTGTCAACGTTGTCCTCGCCGATGACCTGCATCATCTTGAACGGCTGACGCTTGGTACCGAATATCGTTCCGCCCTGAGTGAGTATTCCCGAAAATGCGGAAGGAGCCATATCCTTGCAGAGATTGTTGATAAGTCCGTAGTAGCCGTTGGAAATACCGACTATCTCGACGTTGTCCTCGCCGAAGCGCTCGTAGCAAGCCTTTGCCACACCGCGTATCGTAGCGTTGAGTCCTGGACAGTCGCCGCCGCTTGTGAGAATTCCGATTCGTCTTTTCATGGTTGATACCTCCGTCTTTTAATTTATTGAAAGTGCGTTATATCAATAGTGTACTTCCGCGTTGCGCTCGAAGAATTCCTCCAGCTTGCTTGCGGGCATTGGCTTTCCGTAGAGGTAGCCCTGACCGTAGTCACAACCTGCCTGTCGGAGGATATCCTCCTGACCCGTGTTCTCGATACCCTCGGCGATAGTCTCGATACGCTTGGATTTCGCGATACGTATTACCGCAGAAACTATCTCATACGCGATGTTGTCGTGCTGGATATCTGTGATGAACGAGCGGTCGAGCTTCAGAAGCGTGATAGGCAGTATCTGAAGATAGCTCAGTGACGAGTAGCCCGTGCCGAAATCGTCCATTGCGAGCTTTACTCCGAGGTCGCGGAGCTTGTTCATCTGCGCGACAGCAAAGTCGATATCGCTGAGGGCGAGAGTCTCGGTCAGCTCTACTTCGAGCCACTGCGGGTCAAGTCCCGACATAGCGAGCGCGTCGAGAACTTTTTCCTTGAGGTCGTTCTGATAGAAGTCGGTCGAGGTGAAGTTGATGGACATTACGATGTTCGGGTAGCCCATCTTCTGCCACAGCTTATTCTGACGGCAGCCCTCGTTGAGTACGAACTCGCTTATCTTGCCGATGAGGTGTGAGCTCTCGGCGATAGGCACGAAGGAATCGGGCTTTATTACGGTGCCGTCGGGCTTTATCCAGCGGATAAGAGCCTCAACGCCAATTATCTTGCCTGTTTTCAGGTCTATCTTCGGCTGGTAGTAGAGCTGGAGCTCGTTGTGGTCGATAGCGAGAGCAAGCGACTTTTCAAGCTCGGTGTTGCCGATGATGGAGTCGTGCATACTCGGCTCATAGCCGTAGATGCTGCTGTTGTTGGCATCGCCCGATTTGAGTGCGAACTCCGCGTGCTCCATAACGTCGAGGAAGGAGTTTCCGTCGTCGGGGAGCTTCGAGAAGCCTGCCGAGCAGCTCAGATTTATAGCTGCGAAATCATCGACTGCGAGCTTCGCGAATTCGTCCTGTATTGTCTTGGCGGTACGTATCGGGAGCTCGTCGTCGCCGTAATCGCGGAGCACGAGCGCGAAGTTGTCGCCGCTTATTCTCGCTGCAAGACCTCCGGGTGTAACGAATTTATAAAGGATATGAGCGAAATTCTTGAGGATATAATTGCCGTTCGAGTAGCCGCAGGTGTCGTTGATGATGTGGAAGCGGTCGATATCGAGGACGATTATCCAGTATGAATAATTGAGCAGCTGGCTGCACTCGTAGGTCTTCTGACCAATGTCCATAAGCTTGTTGCGGTTGGCGATCTCTGTTACCTCGTCGATGTAAGCGAGACGCTCGATGAGGATATCCTTCTCGTGCTCCTGTGTGATGTCGAGGAGCGCTCCGCCGAAGAGATTCAGAGTATTGCCCGTAGACTGTATCGACTTGTAGCGGAAGGAGTACCAGCGGTAGGCAGAGCCGTTGAGCGACTTGATGCGCAGCTCGACATTCTGTACCTCGGAGTTGTAGGATTCTCCTGATTTGACGGCTCTGTCGAACTGTATGCGGTCATTGGGGTGTATCTGTGTGCGCAGCGTACCGATGTCGATACTGCTCGTCGTAAGACCGAGAGCCTCCATAGCGATAGAGGAGACGATGAACTTCTTGCGGTCTGTGGTCATAATAACGCCGATCTCGGCGAGGTCCATCGCAGTATTGAAGAAGTCGTTTGCATTGTCGAGGTTGACCTGCATATTCTTTATCTCGGTCAGGTTGAAGCCTGTACTGAGGTATACGCAGTTCTTCTTGCGCTTCTTTATGACGGACGTGCTCCACGCAATGGTTATGAGCTTGTCCTCGTTAGTGAGGAAGTGTGCCTCGTGAGAGCCTGTCTCGGTGATGGTTTTGAAGCTCTCATCGGTCAGGTCGGGAAGCTCAAACGCCTTTTTGAGCATTTCCTTTTCGTCGTATTTCTTGCCTGTAATGCCGAGCAGCTCGCGTATACGCGAGTTCATCGCAACGAAGGAGAAGTCGTCGCACCAGACGATTATCTCGGTATTGAGCGACTCGGTTATCTCGGCGAAGTCCTCGGCGTCGATAGATGTTTTGAGCTTGCCGTACATCTTGCTGATGAAGTATACTATAAAGGAGAGGAAGACGATAGTCGCGAGATAGATGATGATTATCGCAAGAGTCTGTTCGGGGCGCAGAAACGCGTAGAAAACGACCAGTGCGGTCGAAAGCGCGATGACTATCGCCGCCGCAAGAGGGTTGCCTGACTTCATTGACTATCACTCCTTTCCGTAATTTTAGTTTGCACATTATCCCAGTTAAATACATTATAGCAAATTTATACTAAAATGTCAATCATTATTTTGCTATTACGCTACATCTTTTATAAAATTATATCCCGCTAACATAAAAATATCACAGTTTAAACACTTTTACGCTTTATAATACAGAAGAAAATGTCTGTACTGTTGCATTTTTCACGGTTATGTGCTATACTAAATATATATGTAAACAAACGGAGGTCAAAGCTATGCCACATATACTGATAGTTGACGACGAAGTGAATATCCGTAAGGTCGTGCGCGAGTACGCCGAATTCGAGGGCTACGAGATAACAGAAGCCGAGAACGGTATGGAGGCTGTCAGCCTCTGCCACGAAAACGACTACGACCTCATCATAATGGACGTTATGATGCCGCGCCTTGACGGTTACTCAGCCTGCAAGGAGATACACAAGACCAAGAATATCCCCGTGATAATGCTTTCCGCAAGGGGAGAGGAGTACGACAAGCTCTTCGGCTTCGAGATAGGCGTTGACGATTACGTTGTAAAGCCGTTCTCGCCAAAGGAGCTCATGGCTCGCGTAAAGGTCGTGCTCAAGCGCAATAAGGCGTCGTCCGACCCGAATCAGGCGGACAAGTTCGTATTTGAGGGGCTCGAGGTCGATATCTCGGGACGTGAGGTCTACGTAAACGGCGAAAAGGCTTCGATGACTCCCAAGGAGTATGACCTGTTATTCTACCTTGTGCGCAATAAGAATATCGCGCTCTCACGCGACCAGCTCCTCGAAGAGGTGTGGGGCTACGATTTCTTCGGCGACGACAGAACCGTCGATACCCATATCAAGATGCTCCGCAACAGCCTCGGTGAGTACAGAAAGTTCATCGTCACCCTGAGAGGAATGGGATACAAGTTTGAAGCTGATTAAAAAGGTACGGAGCGTTTTTGGCAGGATACCGCTGAAATTCAGCATATGGCTGTATTTCCTCGGCTTCACGATACTCGTTTTCGTGCTGCTCTGGCTGTTTCAGATACTCTTCCTCGAGAAGTTCTACTCGCAGACCAAGTTGAAGGACGTCGAAAAGGCGTCGAATGCGATAATAGCTTCGTATAACAGCGATACTTCCTCGGAATTCAGCGATAAGCTCACGAAGATAGCCTCTGCAAACGACCTTTGTATCGAGGTGTCAGACCGCTTCGGCAGGTCGCTGTACACGAAGGAATACTCGGTAAGCTGTATCATTCACGGTCGCGAGAACAGTATCTACGTGTACCAGAAGCGCATCTCCGACAACGGAAACAAGCCGATATGGCTGAAGGTCAACAATCCGCGCAACAACTGCTCGACTGTGCTGTACGGGTGCGTGCTCGGCTCGGAGGATAATCCCGAAGGCTACCTGCTCATCAATACGACGCTTGTTCCCGTCGGCTCGACAGTCACCATTATCAAGCGCCAGCTTATGATAATCACGATCATCCTGCTGATATTTGCATTCTTCATATCGCTCTATATGGCGCGGAGGATAGCACGTCCAATAGACAGCATAACCGAAGCAGCCGAGAGCCTTGCAAAGGGCAATTTCGATACAAAGTTCGACGGCAGGGGATACCTCGAGGTCAAAAAGCTCGCGGAGACCCTTACCTATGCGGAAATGGAGCTCTCACGCGTAGATACTATGCAGCGCGACCTCATAGCCAATGTCTCCCACGACCTGCGCACTCCGCTGACTATGCTGAAAGCCTATGCGGAAATGATTCGCGACCTGTCGGGCGATAATCCCGTCAAGCGCAACGAGCACCTCGAAATAATCATCAACGAGACAGACAGGCTCTCGCTTATGGTAAACGATATCCTCGATCTGTCCAAGCTCGAGAGCGGGAAGCAGAAGCTTTCGCCGTCGGAGTTCCGCATACGCGAGAAGCTTGGCGAGATAATCAGCCGATTCAAGGGCATATCCGAGAAGATGGGCTACAATATCCACTTCGAGCCCGACGAGGAAAAGATCGTCAACTGCGACGTCGTGAAGATAGAGCAGGTGATATATAACCTCATCAACAACGCCATAAATTATACAGGCGAGGACAAGCAGGTCTATGTGCGGCAGATAAACAAGCCCGAGGGCGTTGTTATCGAGGTGCAGGACACGGGTGACGGTATCGAGGAGGAGAAGATAAGGCTCATTTTCGATAAGTATTACCGCTCCGAGAACCACAAGCGCGAGGTCGTCGGTACGGGACTGGGTCTGTCTATAGTTAAGGCTGTGCTGAAGCTCCATAATTATGACTACGGCGTGCGCAGCAAGCTCGGCGAGGGCTCGGTTTTCTGGTTCAGAATAAGCGCACGGGACGTAAGTGATGTTGAAGATGAATAAATAATCAGCTTATCCGTTGAGCTATTTTGGAGTTCATAGGAACACATTAATGTTGATTTGTTCATAATTGTATGATATAATATTATCAATGACAGTTGAGTGTCCGACGAAATATAATTTTGACATCCCCAATAATCCCTATATCATGGCAGATGAGCTTCCGTAACGGAGGCTCATTTGTTTTGTCGTGAAGATGGGTATATATTAATAATTTATGTACAAAGCCGTTGACATCTATTCCTTTATGATGTATAATATTATAAAATAGTGTGAACAAATCTTTGTTGATTTGTTCAGTAAGAGAGGGAAAAGAATGAAAACAAGATTTTTCAGAAGAGCCGCGGCAGCTGTCGTGTCCGCTGTGGTCCTGGGCGTTTCGGGTGCGTCGTATGTGCCGACGGGCATATCCTCGCAGGCTGCGCCCGATGAGTACCATGACGACTGGCTTCACGTAAACGAGAACGCTGAAGTTGTCGATATGGACGGCAACCCCGTATGGATGACGGGCTGTAACTGGTTCGGCTACAATGCGGGACGTCAGGTATTCGACGGCGTGTGGTCGAAGAATATGCACAGTATGCTCAATCAGATAGCCGACCACGGCTTCAACCTGCTCCGTGTGCCGATGTCCACGCAGATAATTCTCCAGTGGAAGAAGCACGGACCTGATACGGGCGGCGGTGTCGGCGAGGTTAATATGATGGTCAACCCCTACGAGAACCCCGAGCTCACTGTCGGCGGCGGAGTTGACGGCGAGGGTCAGTATGAGCTGATGTACAGCTTCGATATCTGGAACAAGGCTGTTGAGTGGTGCCGCGAAAACGGTATGAAGATAATGATAGACATTCACAGCGCGACCTCAGCTTCAATGGGACATCAGAAGCCGCTGTGGTATGACGACAACTTCTCCGAGAAGGACTGGCTCGACGCTCTCTCGTGGTTCGCGGAGTATTACAAGGACGACGATACTATCATCGCTATCGACCTCAAGAACGAGCCCCACGGCAAGCCCGAGGAGGGTCAGTTCGCGAAGTGGGACGACTCCAAGGACGCCAACAACTGGAAATATGCAGCAGAAAAAGGCGCAATGGCTTGCCTCGAGCAGAACCCGAACCTCCTCATCATGATTGAGGGTATCGAGTGCTACCCTGATTTTGAAAAAGGCGCTGACTGGACTACTCCCTGCGTTGACTACGCTCACTATGATGAGCCTTCACTGGTGTTCGGAGCATGGTGGGGCGGTAACCTCCGCGGCGTTAAGGATCATCCCGTTGATATCGGCAAGTACAAGTCTCAGATAGTTTACTCGCCGCACGACTACGGTCCGCTCGTATGGAAGCAGAAATGGTTCTATATGGACGACGATTCGAGAAGCTTCGACCGCCAGTCGCTCCTCGACGACTACTGGTACGATACATGGGCTTACCTCATCGAAGAAAAGCAGTATCCGCTTCTTATGGGCGAGTGGGGAGGCTTCATAGACTCCGAGCACGACCCGACAGGCGAGAACAAGCACTGGATGCAGGAGCTCCGTGACTATATGATAGATAAGCATATCCACCATACGTTCTGGTGCTTCAACGAAAACTCTGGCGATACTGGCGGACTTGTCTATGACGACTTCGGCAAGTGGGACGAGGAGAAGTACGCATTCGTTGCTAAGGCTCTCTGGCAGACCGACAGCGGTGTTTTCATCGGTCTCGACCACCAGATACCGCTCGGTACGGCAGGCAACGGCATCTCGCTCAGCGATTACTACAACGGCACGGTGACACCTCCTGTTTCGCGCGAGACTACTACTACCACATCTGCTACGACTACAGCCACAACAACATCTGCTGTAACTACTACTGCAACAGCTTCGGAGACAACGACTTCTTCAGCTGTTACAACATCGACCGTTTCTTCGGCTGTTACCACAACTACGGCTAAGGTCACAACATCGACTGCTTCAGCTCAAAGCGAAAAGAAGGTCGGCGACGCAAACCTTGACGGAAAGGTCACTGTGGCTGACGCTGTTGCGATATTGCAGCACCTCGGCAACAAGGACAAGTACGGGCTCAAGGCTCAGGGACTTGAAAATGCCGATGTATACAATACAGGCGACGGAATCACTGCGAAGGACGCATATGCTATCCAGCTGTACGATGCTCAGCAGATTACTGAGCTTCCCTATACGGAATAAGTATAAAGCCCGACATTCAGCGCGAATGTCGGGTCTTTTTTTGTGGAAAGCGAGTGAAAATGCGGTCCGCCTCTTGACTTTGCCGATTTAACGTGATATAATTTAAGGGTAAATTTTTATTCAAAGGAATGATGTAAAGTGAAAATCAGCTTTTCGACACTTGCTTGTCCCGACTTCTCATGGACTGACATCTACTCAATGGCTAAGGATTTCGGATTTGACGGAATCGAGATCCGCGGACTCGGAAATGAAATATTCTCCGTGAACGCTCAGCCTTTTAAGGAAGAGAACCTACCTAAGACAATCGAAAAACTAAGATCACTCGGACTTGAAATTCCTTGCCTTACCTCGGGCGCCTGCCTTAAATTCAAGGATAAATCCGACGCCGTTAAGGAAGAAATCACAGCATATGCCGAGCTTGCGGGCAAGCTTGGCGCTTCATATATAAGAGTTCTCGGCGACCTCGAGCCTGCTCCGGGAGGAGAGGTCGATGACGAGTATGTTGCTGACTGCCTCAGACAGCTCGTTCCTGTTGCCGAGCAGAACAACGTTACTCTCCTCGTCGAGACAAACGGCGTGTACAGCGATTCTGCGCGTCTTGCAAGCCTCCTCAGAAGCGTCGGGAGCCGCAAGGTCGCCGCTCTGTGGGATATGCACCACCCCTATCGCTACAATGGCGAATCTCCCGAGACTACAGTCGCTAATCTCGGCGAGTTCATCAAGTACATACAGGTCAAGGACTCTATAATGGGTGCGGACGGCAAGGTCGAGTACCGCATTATGGGCACAGGCGATATCCCCGTCAAGGAGATGATAGCCGCTCTCGATACTATCAATTACACAGGCTATATCTCGCTCGAATGGGTAAAGCGCTGGGCTCCCGACCTCAGCGATGCGGGTATCGTTATACCGCAGTTTGCAGAGTATATGGCTCCCTACAAGAGAAAGCACAAGCACCCGCTCCAGACCAATATGCGCGGCGACGGTCAGTATCCGTGGCCGAAGGAGCGTATACTCAACTACACCTTCCCCGATATCCTCGACCGTATCTGCGACCAGTTCCCGAATCAGTACGCTTTCCGCTACACAGAGCTGGATTATACCCGTACATACCCCGAGTTCCGCGACGATGTCGACAACTTCGCGCGTGCCCTGCTCGCTATGGGCGTCAAGAAGGGCGACCACGTTGCTATATGGTCAACTAACGTTCCTCAGTGGTATATCACCTTCTGGGCTACCACAAAGATAGGCGCTGTTCTCGTTACGATGAACACCGAGTACCGCGTTCACGAGGCTGAGTATCTGCTCCGCCAGTCCGATACCATGACCCTCGTTATGATAGACGGTATCAAGGATATCAAGTACGTTGACATCATCAAGGAGCTCTGTCCCGAGCTTGAGACCTGCGAGCCGGGTCAGCTGCGCTCGGCGAAGCTCCCGTTCCTCAGAAACGTTATCACTATCGACTCCGAGAACCACGGCTGCTTTACATGGGAATCGGCTCTTGCTCAGGGAAGAAAGGTCGCATACAGCGAGGTTGAGGCTGTCCGCAAAACTATTGATATCCACGATGTCTGCAATATGCAGTACACATCAGGTACTACAGGCTTCCCCAAGGGCGTTATGCTCACACATTATAATGTTGTAAACAACGGCAAGGCTATCGGAGACTGCATGGATCTCTCCACAGCCGACCGTATGATGATACAGGTGCCTATGTTCCACTGCTTCGGAATGGTTCTCGCTATGACCGCTTCCGTTACCCACGGTGTAACAATGTCGCCTATCACGAGGTTCAGCCCGAGAAAGGGTCTCGACTGTATCAACCGCGAGAAGATAACCTGCTTCCACGGCGTACCTACGATGTTCATAGCTATGCTCGGTCACGAGAACTTCGACAAGACCGACTTCTCGTATATGAGAACGGGCATTATGGCAGGCTCGCCCTGTCCGATAAAGACAATGGAAGAGGTCGTTGAGAAGATGCATATGAGCGAGATCTGCATTACCTACGGTCAGACCGAGGCTTCTCCCGCTACAACTATGAGCAAGACGACCGATACTCTCGAGCAGCGCGTTAATACCGTCGGAGGTCCTATCTTCGGCGTTGAGTGTAAGATAGTTGACCCCGAGACAAATCAGGAGCTCCCCGACGATACAGACGGCGAGTTCGTTGCCCGCGGATACAACATTATGAAGGGCTACTACAAGATGCCCGAGGCGACAGCTGCCGCTATCGACAGCGAGGGTTGGCTCCACACCGGCGACCTCGCACGCCGCCGCTCGTCCGACGGCTACTTCAAGATAACAGGCCGTATCAAGGATATGATAATCCGCGGAGGCGAGAACATCTACCCCAAGGAGATAGAGGACTTCCTCTACACATACCCGAAGGTTAAGGATGTTCAAGTCATCGGCGTACCCGATGCCGACTACGGCGAGGAGATAATGGCTTGCATTATCCTTCAGGACGACGTTGAGGCTACGGAGCAGGAGATAAAGGACTTCTGCCTCGCGCGTATGGCTAAGCACAAGTGCCCGAGGTACATCGACTTCGTGGACAGCTTCCCGATGAACGCCGCAGGAAAGATACTCAAGTACAAGATGAGGGAGCAGGCTGTTGAGAAGCTCAAGCTCCACAATGCGGACAGTATTGTAACAGCATAAAATAAAGCTGCCAAGTTTTTCGCTTGGCAGCTTTTTGTTTTATACTCCGTAGGTTGCTCTGTATTCGAGCATCTTGTCGAGGTATTCCTTTCCGGGGACAATGTCGTTCTTTATGGCTTCGATGATGTCCTCCATCGTAACGATAGGGTAGACGGTAACGCCGAAGTCGCGCTTGACCTCCTGTACTGCGGAGAGTTCGCCTGTGCCCTTTTCCATACGGTCAACGGTGATTACCATACCTGTTACATTTACGTCAGCCGCGCCCTTGAGCTTGGGCATTGACTCGCGGAGAGCCTTGCCCGAGGTCATAACGTCATCAATGATGATGACCTTCTCGCCGTCAACGAGAGTCTTGCCGACGAACATTCCGCCCTCGCCGTGGTCTTTTGCCTCCTTGCGGTCGAAGCAGTAGTTTGCGTCGATGCCGAATTTGTTGCTGAGTGCCACAACTGCCGAAACAGCAAGCGGTATGCCCTTGTAGGCAGGTCCGAAGAGAGTGTCTACGGGGATATTGTTCGCGTGTATGCACTCGGCATAGTATTCGCCGAGCTTCGCGAGCTGTGCACCCGTCTTGTAGTTGCCGCAGTTGATGAAGTAGGGGGCCTTTCTGCCGCTTTTCAGCGTGAATTCGCCGAAAGTGAGCACTCCGCACTCAACCATAAATTTGATGAAGCTTTCCTTGTAAGTCATTGAATTTACCTCCGTTTATTTTACGCTATTTTATAAGCGGTTTTACCGTTGCATAGTATTTCTTTGTCTTGCTGTTTCCGAACGCCTTGCATATTTCACTGCTGATTTTTTGTTTGCGTTTGGGGATATCTTTGATTTTAAGTCCCTCGTTCATTATTTTCTGGAGCTTGTCTTTGCTTGATTTATCAAGTTTAAGCGGTTTAATCGCTTTGTCAAATTCTGATTCGGCTCCCTGAATAACAGGAGTGGGAGTATTCTTATTTCCTTCTATATCAGATGTGATTGAGATAATAACGCCTTGTTGTTTCCAAAATGTCCTCAGATTCTCAAAGCCCTTGTCGTTGCTGATAATGTGTATATCGCTCGCAATCTGCGAACCTACCAAAAAACCAAGATATGTGGATAACTGAAAATCGAGAGCATTCTTTCCTCCCGCAGCAACGTTGATAAGCTGCAGCGACGCTTTTGTTTCCGCAAGCTTGAAATGCAGGTCAAATGGGATAGTGTTGGCATTCTGCGTGTAAAAAACAACTATACAGTCGTTTTCAGTCAGAAGCTCTATTCCGTTGAAGCCAGATTTGTTGACATTCTCATAGTCGATAAGGTAATAACTTTTCTTAGACGTCGTATCCGTATTAATCATCTCCATTCTTTTCAGAACACGTATCCGCACTCGGGACAGCGGGGATAGTCGATATCGAGCTCGGTATTGCATTCGGGACAGCTCTTCTTCGGGAGCTTGTCTATGCTGTCGTCGATGTCGTAGTCGTAGTCCTTCGTGAAGCCGACCTGCCGCACACGGAAGAAAACTCCCGCCACTATGCCGCAGTCCTGACAGAAGAAGCCTGTAGTCTCGGGCTTGTCAGTCTCGGCGACGAGATTATCGCCCTCATACCACGATATCGTCGGGTATACATAGCTGCTCATTGCTCCGACGCCGTGTACGCCTACTATGAATTTGCCTATTTTCATACGTTTGCCGCAGCTTCCGCATATCATCACGACACCTCCCGCCGATAACATATATTTAGTATAGCACAGAATGTGAAAAATTGCAACAAAATTGAGCCGAAACGTCGATGTGCAAAAAAATCTCCGCAGAATTGTAAAATCTACTTGAAAAAATCCCGCAGACGGGTTATAATAGTAGGGAAGTGCTTTTAGAACGGTTTGCCGCGTACCGAAAACGGGCAGCCCTGTGAGGCTTGGAGTAAAAATGGCTAAAAATAGAGTTGTTCAGCGAAAATCAAAGAAAAAGAAGGATAAACCTTTTATAAGATTCAACGTCGGAATGTTCATATTCCTGTTTTTGTTATCGTTTACAGCCTGCTTTGTGCTGTATATGCTCGCCGCAAATTTCAACCCCGAGTTCTTCGCCGATGAATTCGGTGCATCGGAGATAATCACCGAGGACAGCACTGACAGTACCGAATCCGCGACCGAGAGCAGCATAAGCGAAGTCGAGACCGTGCCTGCTCCCGACGGACTGACAAATCCCGTGCCGCAGTCAGCTGCTATGGACGCAAGCTATCTCGCGGACTGCTGTCTCATCACCGACCCGACTCTGCTTCAGATGGCGGACTTCGGAAGCTTCAGCAAGGATAACATATTCGGAAGTGCCGACCTCACCACTGCCAACTGCACCACTACTAAGGTGGATAGCAACTTCGGAAATGCTACGGTATACGACATCGTCAAGAACAAGAAGCCGAACGTTGTGTACATTATGCTCGGAAACGACCTCGGAACTTCAACGACCGACGATATGATTGCAAGCTATACCACGCTCGTGAACAATCTGCACGGTTCGCTCCCGACAATGGATATCTACGTTATGCAGATTCCTCCCGTCATTTACGACTCGGACGTGAAGTCGAACGAGAAGGTCAACGATTTCAATAACAGGCTCCTTGCGATGTGCAATACGATAGGAGTCCACTGCATCGACACTAACACCGCTCTGAAGAATGAGAGCGGGGCTCTCAAGGAAGAATACTGGTCGTATGATACTCTCGCGCTCTCGAAAGAAGCGTATGAAGCTGTCTGCGGTTACATACTGACACATACTGCATAAATATAGTGTCCCGACCACAAGATATAGTGGTCGGGATTTTACGTTCAGTATACATAAATACGGATGACGGTATATAGCCAAATTATGGATTTTTATGCGATTTGTTGTATGATATTACCATTTTTTTGCAAATTTCCACAACATCTATTTGCTATTACGTGCACTTGACTTTAGCTCGGCTATGTTTTATACTAATATACAGAGACAAGTTGGGAGACACAACATATAGTAATCAGGAGGTTAAGGAAATGATAATCCATATTATTAAAAGAGACGGTCGAAAAGTCCCTTTTAATATTGAGAAGATCGCTAACGCTATCTTCAAGGCTGCCCAGTCATGCGGCGGTACCGATTTCAGCGTTGCGATGGAAACTGCCGCGGATGTCTGCAGGCTCTATGAAGACGAGAATCCCGGCAAGGTTCCCACGGTTGAAGAGATCCAGGACCTCGTTGAGAAAACCCTTATCGAAAAAGGTCACGCAAAGACGGCAAAGGCTTACATTCTCTATCGTTACGAGCGCACACGCTCACGTGAGATGAAGACTAACCTGATGTGCGTACTCAATGAGCTGACCTTCAGTGCCGCGAAAGACAGCGACATTAAACGTGAGAACGCCAATATAGACGGTGATACCGCCATGGGCACAATGCTCAAATACGGTTCGGTATCAGCAAAGGAATACTACGGGATGTATGTCCTCGAGCCCAGACACGCAAAGGCTCACCGTGAGGGCGATATACACATCCACGATCTCGATTTCTACACGCTCACTACTACCTGTACACAGATAGACCTCAAGAAGCTCTTCACCAACGGTTTTTCCACAGGTCACGGCTTCCTGAGAGAGCCTAACGATATATCGAGCTATTCGGCTCTCGCTTGTATAGCGATACAGTCAAACCAGAACGACCAGCACGGAGGTCAGAGCGTTCCTACGTTCGACTACGCTATGGCGGACGGCGTAAGAAAGACCTACGTAAGCCGCTATATTGCGAATGTCGGAAGAGCACTCCAGCTCCTCGCAGGCAAAGAGGACGGAAATGACATCGCCAAGGAGATAGAAAAGGAGCTTCTTGAAAAGCACTCTCTCGCACCTGTCCTTGCGAACGACAACGGATACAGCGAAAAAGAGTTCGAATTTCTCCTCGCTCAGACTGACGAGGAAACAGCTAAGAAGATCCAGGAATTCTCCCGCAAGAACGCCGAGAAGGAGACCGACAGGGCTACGTATCAGGCTATGGAGGCACTCATCCATAACCTCAATACGATGAACAGCCGTGCGGGTGCTCAGACTCCGTTCAGCTCGATAAACTACGGTACAGATACTTCTCCCGAGGGAAGAATGGTCATCAAGAACGTTCTCCTCGCGCAGGAAGCGGGTCTCGGCAACGGCGAGACACCTATCTTCCCCATACATATATTCAAGATAAAGGACGGTATAAATTATAATCCCACCGATCCGAACTACGACTTATTCAAGCTCGCGTGCAGAGTTTCTGCAAAGCGGCTGTTCCCTAACTTCTCATTCATAGACGCTCCCTATAATCTTCAGTATTATAAGGAGGGCAATCCCGATACCGAGATCGCGTATATGGGCTGCCGTACAAGAGTTATCGGCAATAACTACGACCCTTCACGCGAGATAGTTACAGGCAGAGGCAACCTCAGCTTCACTTCCATCAACCTTCCCCGTATAGCTATCAAGTCCGACCACAATGTGGGGCTGTTCTTCGATAAGCTCGACGAGATGATGGACCTCGCTATCGAACAGCTTATGCACCGCTTCCGCATCCAGTGCCAGAAGCACGTAAGGAACTTCCCGTTCCTTATGGGTCAGGGCATATGGATAGATTCCGACAAGCTCGGTCCCGACGATACTATTGAGGAAGTGCTCAAGCACGGTACTCTTTCCGTCGGCTTCATCGGTCTTGCCGAGACACTCAAGGCGCTCATCGGCGCTCACCACGGTGAGAGCGAGGAGGCTCGCGAGCTCGGACTTGAAATCGTCGGTGCTATGCGCAAGCGCCTCGACGAGGAGGCTAAGAGAACAGGTCTCAACTTCTCGCTTCTTGCTACTCCCGCAGAGGGACTTTCGGGACGTTTCGTCCGTATGGATGCGAAGAAGTACGGTATAATCGAGGGCGTTACCGACCGCGATTACTACACCAACTCCTTCCACGTACCCGTTTACTATCCTATAAGTGCATTCGAGAAGATAAAGATAGAGGCTCCGTACCATGCGCTTACGAACGCAGGTCACATCAGCTACATCGAGCTCGACGGCGATCCGCTCGAGAACCTCACAGCCTTCGAGAAGATCGTTCGCTGCATGAAGGAATCGGGTATCGGCTACGGCGCTATCAATCACCCCGTTGACCGTGACCCTTGCTGCGGATACACAGGTATCATCGGTGATGTTTGCCCGTGCTGCGGACGCAAGGAGCACTCCAACGACGTTGCCTTCGACCGTATCAGACGTATCACAGGCTACCTCGTGGGTACGCTCGACCGCTTCAACGACGGCAAGCGCGCTGAGGAGCACGACAGAGTAAAGCATAACGTTTAAGGTGATAGAATGGAACTCAGAATTGCGGGAACTGCCAACGATTCTATCGTTGACGGTCCCGGAATAAGATTTACGATATTCACTCAGGGCTGCCCTCACAATTGCAAGGGCTGCCACAACCCGCAGACCCACGACTTCAATGGTGGCGAGGTCGTTGATACTGCGGAGCTCCTCGCTAAGGCAAAGGAGAATCCGCTGCTGGACGGCGTTACATTCAGCGGCGGCGAGCCCTTCTGTCAGGCGGAGGCACTTGCGGAGCTCGGGGAGCAGATAAAGGCTCTCGGGCTGAATATAATCACATATACAGGCTACACCTTCGAGCACCTCTACGAGCACCGCGCCGAAAACGGCTGGGGCAGGCTGCTCGGAGTGACTGACTACCTCATAGACGGTCCCTTTATCCTTGAACAGAAGGACTGGGAGATAAAGTTCAGAGGCAGCAGCAATCAGCGGTATATCGACTGCAAGGCAAGCATGGAGCAGGGCAGGGCAGTGGAGTGCGAGCCGTGATCATAAAAGCAAAACCGTTATCGGAGCTTTTCCGATAACGGTTTTTTATTGCAGCTTTGCTTTTTGATGCTTGCTCATAAAGTGCAGCATAATGTAGAATACGACAGTCTCAATCAGGAAGGTGGCTGTCCACGATATCATATAGGACGAGTAGAGTATCTCGAGCGTGTGATATTTCGGGATCTGGAATACCGTGTATATCCACAGTATGCGGAATCCGCAAACTCCCGCGACTGTGATGAACATAGGCGCGACACTGCTGCCGATACCGCGGAGCATACCCGTTGCCACGTCCATTATGCCGCACAGGAAGTAGGGGAGACAGATGAATATCAGTCTTGTGATACCATATTTTATCGCCTCGTCGGAGTCGGTAATATATATCGAGAGCAGGGGACGACTGAACAATACTGCAAGTCCTCCGAGCGAGACGCCTGCTCCGAATGCGAGGGCGAGGCAGGCAAGCATTATCTTGCGGATACGGTCGAATTTGCCTGCTCCGTGGTTTTGTCCCGCGTAGTTGAGAGCACTCTGGCTGACGGAGTTCATCGAGATGTAGACGAATCCCTCTATATTCTGTGCCGCGGCGTTGCCCGACATAACTACCGAGCCGAAGGAGTTGACCGAGGACTGTATGATTACGTTGGAAATCGAGAACAGCGAGCCCTGTATTCCCGCGGGAAAGCCTATCCTGATTATTTTTATTAGCTGACGCCAGTATATGTGCATTTCACGGAGTTTCAGCCTGCACGCGTCCTCGCGCCGCATAAGTGCCCATAGCACCAGTGCCGCTGACATTACCTGTGAGAGCGCAGTTGCGAGTGCAACTCCCGCAACATCCATTTTCAGCACGATAACGAAAAAGAGGTTCAGCAGTACATTTACTACGCCCGCGCCAGTGAGGAAGTACAGCGGGGACTTCGTATCGCCCGCTGCACGAAGTATTGCTCCGCCGAAATTGTAGAGCGTGCTTGCGATAATGCCCGAAAAATAGATTCGCATATACGTCGTTGATAGCCCGATAACGTTGTCGGGAGTCCCCATAAGCGAGAGTATCCGCCTCGCGCCGACTATGCCTGCTATCGTCAGAAAAGCTCCGCATATCGCGGCTAACGGGATAGCGGTATGTACGGTACGGCGGACGTCCTCATCCTTGTTTGCGCCTATGCCGTGAGCGACGGTAACGCCTGCTCCGACCGAGAGCCCGATAAACAGATTAACGAGCAGATTTATGACAGCTCCGCAGGCTCCGACAGCCGCAACGGATATACTTCCGCAGAAGCGTCCGACAACAACGAGGTCAGCCGCATTGAAGAGCAGCTGCAGCACGCCAGTGAGTACTATCGGAACTGTGTATGCGATCAGTCCTTTAAGAAGCGGTCCTTCCGTGAGATCCGCTGTATTCCTGCGCACCGCAGGTCACTCCTTTCTCTATCCATATTCATTTATTATATTCCTAACCGTTAAAAATGTCAATAGATAAAATATGAAATAAGCCGTCAGCAGTGCTCTAAATGTGACAGAACGGAAAAAATTTTCAAATATCTATGGACAAACTGAAATTAATAGTGTATAATAATATGGTATATGAAATTTTAACACACTCGGAGGCTAATCAAAATGAATAATTTAAGAAAAATTGCGGCGGCGGGTCTGTCGGTCGCACTTTCTGCGTCTATGATAGGCTGTACCCCCGCTATCGGTGCAGACTCAAAGACGGCTATGTCTGTGGACGGTTATGACGTTCCCGCAGGTCTTTTCATTTACTATACATTACAGGGCTACAACGAGGCGGCAAGCCAGCTCCAGCAGAAGAACGGCACCGAACCCTCGGTCGATGATGTCAAGAGCACAAATATCGAGGAGCAGGATTCCACTGACTGGATACAGAACAAGGCTACCAAATACTGCAAGGACTTCGTTGCTGTACAGAGAGAGTTCGAGCTCATAGGCGGTGAGCTCACGTCCGAAGAAAAGGACGAGGCTGCTCAGATGGCTGAGTATTACTACGCACAGTATCCCACATATGCTGATAACGGCATTAGTCTTGACACAATGAAGCTTATGGCTGAAAGCTCATACAAGGAGCAGAAGATATTCGACCATTACTACGGCTTCGAGGGCGAAAAGGGCTGCTCGGAGGACGAGCTCAAGGAATACTTCAACGACAACTTTGCACGTGTAAAGTATGTTTCCATAAGCCTTCTTGATGGCGAAGGAAACAAGGTATCCGAGGATAAGGAGAGAAACCTCCGCAAAAAGGCTGACGAATACGCAGCTCAGATAAACGACAAGGCAAGAGAGATCGACAAGATGCTTGAGGTCAACAATGTGCAGTCTGATTATGACGAGTATGTTGAGGCTCAGAACACTACCCTCGCTCAGCCTACCGTTGAAGAAGAGACTACAACTACTGCCGTAGAGGAGACCACTACAGAGTCTACCGAGTCTACTACGACCACTACAGACAAGTACGACGGCGAGCGTATCATTCAGAAGAACACAACTACTACGGCTTCTGCGGACAGTTCCGACGATACCGAAACTACAGCGGCTGAAGAAGAGGATTCCGAGTACAAGTTCAAGGAGTTCATATTCAACGAGCTTACCCTTGACAAGGCTACTGTTTACGACTACGACGACAGCACCATTTACGTCGTTATCCGCGGCGACCTCCACGAGCGTATGACTGAGGAGGACTACTGGAATGAGGATTATATAAGCTATCTCCAGTCGATGAGATATACCGACGATTTCAAGGAATACCTCGAAGAAAAGGCTGATGCTCTCTCGCTCGAAAAGAACAAGTCAGCGTACAGACGCTATGCTCCGTTCAAACTCAAGCTTGAAGATGATTCTAATTAAAGGAAAACCGCAGGTCACTGACCTGCGGTTACTTTTTTATTCAAATTCGTATTCGCCCTTGTAGTTCTTCTTGAACTCGGTGTATACCTCATCGAGAAGTGCGTCGTCCTCGACGGAGACAAAATCGTCAAATTCTTCGTCCTCGCCCTCGATTATCTCAAGGATAACTATGCCGTCATCCTCGTCGTCGAAGGGGAGAAGTACCGCGAAAAGGCGCTCTTTGTACTCTACGGTGTCAAGTATCTCGAATGAGACCTCATTGCCGTCATCATCGGTGAGGGTTATATAGTTCTCTTCGTCTTCGAGCTCTTCATTGTTGTTCTCGATAATTTCGCTCATTGTATGACCTCCTTACAGGTTTGATAATATAATTATACTGATTTTTTGCAATTTGTCAATGGCTTTCCGAGGCAGGCGAGGGGAGAGGGGAGTCCCCTATTTTTTGCGGCTCTTATCCGACTTGACGTTAGCAAGCGGATTGCTCTCGACTGCACTTCTCACGTTGTCATCGCTGAGGTGGGTGTATATCTCCGTCGTGGAGACGCTCGCGTGTCCGAGGAGCTCCTTCAGCGTGAGGACATCGGCGTCTCCGTACTGATACATCAGCGTTGCGGCGGTATGTCGGAGCTTGTGCGTGGTTATGCCTTTGCCGTCAAGTCCTGCTTCCTTCAGCGAGTTTTCAACAATTTGCTGGACGCGGCGCTTGGAGATACGCTTGTTCTGATTGCTGATAAAAAGTGCGGGCTCGGCTTCGGCTTTTTTGTTGGCTGACCTGTCTTCAAGGTAGCTGTTCAGAGCCTCAATACACGCTGAATTGAGGTACACCATACGCTCCTTGTTGCCCTTACCGAGAACTTTAAGCCGCTTTTCCGCGAAGTCGATATCCCTGACATCTATACCTACAAGCTCGCTCAGTCGCATACCGCAGTTCAGAAACAGAGTAAGTATACAATAATCTCGTTTGGAATCAGTACTGTCAGCGGAAGCAAGCAACCTCAGACTATCATTGAGTGAAAGGAACTTCGGCAGAGCCTGTTTGGGGACGGGAACTTCGATATCCTTTGTCGGATCTTCGGGTAGTATGTGCGTGGATTTGGTCAGATACTTGAAAAAACTTCGCAATGCCGAAAGCTTGCGGTAACGCGCTTTATCAGCGTTATGGCGCTCGTCGGCTGTATAAAAGATGAAATTGTAGATGTCAGAAAGAGTTATCTGCTTTAAATCGGCTGTCGTCATTCCTGAAATATCAACATCTTCGATGTTTTCAACATTATCGTTTTTGAGGTTGAAATAGTATTTAAGAAACAGTCTTGTATCAAGATAATATTCCTGAATCGTGCGCTCCGAGAGCATTTTTACTACCTTGATGTGGACAAGGTAATCGTTCAGAAATTCAGGATTATTGCTATTGTTATAATTTTTCATAAAATCCTCTTATCAAGTAAGTATTCGAGTACAAGAGCTTCGCGCTCTATCAGCATAGCGTCGTAACCATTGTGATCGTGTGTGCGGTTGATCTCTATAGCCTTGTGAGGGTCTACATACTCAAGTCGGAAGCCTTCCTCAGACTCGTATTCATCAAGCGACTGCGCACCGACAGCTTCATCTGTCGAGCATATATAATAGAAGTTTTCCTGCTCGAATATTTCATTTGCGTTTACAAGGCTTCGCTGTACGCGCAGCACCGAACCGAGCTCCGTGACTGATTCGGGTATTATGTGCAATCCAGTTTCTTCGCAGACCTCACGCGTCAGCGTATGAATGTGTGACTCGTTGCTCTCGATTCCGCCGCCTGCGAATTTGTAGTAGTCATATTTCTGACTGTAAACCATCGCAGCCTTTGAATCCCTTATAATTACGGCTCTCACAGACGGGCGTCTGAACCGCGGCATAGCTTCATCGTAGTCCTTCAGGTCTATAGTAATTATTCTTTCCATAATATGTCCTCGCTAAATCCTGTTTAAAGTTGCACCAAACTTTGATTTGGTGCAACTTACTGAATAGTATCGCTATGGTATTATTATATCACCTTTTCTATAAGTTTGCAAGAATCCGAGAATATACCATATAAAGAATATAAAGCCGAGTTTTTGCGCTCATTCCTTGACAAAACGCGGCTGATATGATATAATTAAATATAATTTAGTTTCAGAAAATCGCTGCTGTAAAACGTTCAGGCAGCTCTGTTTTATGAAAGGCGGAAACTCGCGTGAAAACTGTCCATATCCGTACAAGCAATCCGTATGACGTTATAATTGAGCGCGGCATTATCTCTAAATGCGGCGAATATATCTCATCTGTTACCAAGTCCAAGAAAGCTGCCGTTATAACCGATGATATCGTCGGCAGGCTTTATGCGGATACTGTCTGCGAATCCCTGCGCTCACAGGGATTTGAGGTCGGAGTTTTCACATTTCCCAACGGCGAGGCTTCAAAGAATCTTGATACATTAAGTAAAATTTACAACTATTTATGCGAGTTCGGTATAACCCGCAGTGATTTCCTTATCGCTCTCGGCGGCGGTGTTGTCGGCGACATTACAGGTCTTGCAGCCGCAACTTTCCTGCGCGGTATAGATTTCGTGCAGATACCGACTACCCTGCTCGCACAGGTCGATTCATCTGTCGGCGGCAAGACTGCTGTGGATATTGCAGGCGGAAAGAACCTCGTCGGAGCTTTCAAGCAGCCTGTGCTCGTGCTGTGCGACAGCAACACGCTCTCTACCCTGCCCGAGACTGAGCTTGCCTGCGGTATGGCTGAGGCAATAAAGTATGGTATGATTCGCGACAAGAAGCTTTTCGAGCTCATAGAATCGCATAATATAAGCAATGTGGACGAGGTCATCGACGACATTGTTTATACGAGCATCGACATCAAGCGCGACGTTGTCGAGCACGACGAATTCGACAAGGGTGAGCGCTTTATCCTCAATTTCGGACACACTCTCGGTCACGCCATCGAGGGCTGGCACAATTACACCGATTACACACATGGTATGGGCGTTGCGGCGGGAATGTGTATGATGACCGACAGATTCTGCGCTCCCGAGCTTGCCGAAAGGCTTCGCAGATGTGTTACGGCGTACGAGCTCCCTACGGGTACGGAAGCACCGATGGAGAAGCTTCTCCCCTTCTGCTCAGTTGATAAAAAGCGTGAGCTTGACTCTATCAGCTTCATTGTCTGCGAAGAGATAGGAAAAGCCGAGATAAGACGCGTGACACTGGACGAATTCTATCGTCTTATGGGGGTATGATATGGATATTCGTATAAGTCCCTCAAGGCTTGCGGGAAGCGTTGATATTCCTGCGTCCAAAAGCTGCGCTCACCGCGCTCTTATATGTGCCGCTCTTGCTGACGGCGTATCGCATATCAGCGGCGTGACCTTTTCCAAGGACATTGAGGCTACGATTAATGCTATGACAGCCCTCGGAGCTTCATTTGAAGCCGATGGCGACAATATAACCGTGCACGGTATCTCCGAGATTCCCTCAAATGCCGATATAGACTGCAATGAGAGCGGTTCCACGCTCAGATTTGTTATACCGATTGCTGCCGCTCTCGGAGTTGATTCTGTTTTTCGCGGCAGAGGCAGGCTTCCCGAGCGCCCTATTGACATCTATAAGCGTGAGCTCAGTAAGTACGGTGTACACTTCGTTACCGAGACTATGCCCTATGAGATATCGGGCCGGCTCACAGGCGGCAGATTTGAGGTCGAGGGTAATGTATCCTCGCAGTTCATCACGGGTCTGCTGTTTGCGCTCCCGCTGTGTGATGGCGATTCCGAGATAATTCTCACATCTCACCTTGAATCGCGACCCTACGTGGATATAACGCTCGATATACTCAGGCGCTTCGGTATAGTTATAACCGAGAGCGATAACGTCTTCACCGTCAAGGGCGGACAGAGGTATATCCCTCACGACGAAAAGGTCGAGGGCGACTACTCGCAGGCGGCTTTCTTTTATGTCGCGAATGCTATGGGCTCGGCGGTAAAAATCAACAACCTCGCTCCCGACAGTGTTCAGGGCGACAAAAGAATAGAAGATATTATCAATAATTCAGCCAAAAATGCTGAAATAATCAGTTTTAACGAGGACTGCTCGGATATTCCCGACCTTGTTCCGATACTCTCCGTGCTCGGAGCTTACGGCAAGGAGCGCTCCGTCATCTACAACGCCGAGAGGCTTCGTATCAAGGAAAGCGACCGTCTTGCGGCGTGTGCGGATATGCTCGGTAGACTCGGCGGAAACGTCACTGTTACCTCGGACGGTCTTATTATTGAGCCGAACGGCAGACTTCACGGCGGCGAGGTCGACAGCTTCGGCGACCACAGAATTGTTATGGCTGCGGCTATCGCGGCTCTCGGAGCTACGGGCGACGTCATTATCCGCGGCGCGGAGGCAGCTGAAAAATCCTACCCCGACTTCTTCAGAGATTACACTTTACTTGGAGGTATTGCAAATGTCATCGATCTGGAATAACAGGATCTCCATATCATTCTTCGGTGAAGCCGAGGGTGCTGCTATAGGTGTAACGATAGACGGTCTGCCCGCGGGCGAGTTCATCGACTCTGACGAGATTCGCCGCTATATGGACAGGAGAACGCCTGATTCCTACAGGGACGAGAATACGCGCAGAACTCCCCTGCCCCGTATTATGTCGGGCGTTTCAGGCGACCGAACATCGGGCGGTCCGCTGTGTGCCTTTATCCAGAACGTTGACAGGCGTCCGCGTGAAGAGCGAAAGAATGAGCTCTCAGCAAATACGCGCGTCGGTAACGCCGATTATACGGGAGCTGTACGCTTCCGCGGTTACAATGACGTTATGGACAGAATCTCACGCGCCGAGAAGCTGACTGCTCCGCTCTGCTTTGCGGGAGCTGTATGTGCTCAGATACTTGAGCGCCGCGGAATCTTCACAGGGGCTCATATCGCTCAGATACACAATATCAAGGACAACCCTTATGACAGGGTCAAGCTCGACCGCGACGCTGTCATAAGCGTGAGATATAAGGACTTCCCCGTTATCAACGACCGCAAGGGCTGGCTTATGCTCGAGGATATCGCAAGGGCTAAGGAAGCGGGCGAATCGCTCGGCGGTATTATCGAGTGCGCTGCTGTGAATGTTCCCGCGGGAGTTGGCTCGCCGATATTCGACGGTCTCGAAAACAACATCGCTCAGCTCATTTTCGGTATACCGTCCGTTAAAGGACTCGAATTCGGAGCGGGCTTCAGTACAGCGAAAATGGTGGGAAGTCAGAGCAGCGACGACTTTTACGTTGACGAGCACGGTCACGTGCTTACCCGTACCAATAATCACGGCGGTATCCTCGGAGGTATATCCTCGGGTATGCCGATAACACTGAACGTAGCCTTCAAGCCCGTTCAGAATGAGGGCAGCGGAGGGCTTGGAGATACCTGTATCGTTCCCAAGGTAGTTCCTTGCGTGGAAGCCGCTGTTAATATCGCGCTTCTCTCAAATATGCTCGATTACCCGAGCTTCTGCTGAGGTGATACAATGCACGACGAAAACATTTTCAAGATGTCTGAGATGGCTGACACCGAAATAAAGGACGTTCCTACGCTGAATATCCTTATCTGCTACCTGCTCTATAAGATAGGCAAGCCGGTCAGCGTCGAGCACCTGTACGATATCATCATCAATACGGGTGTGATAAACTACTTCTACTATCAGGACTCTATCGACTACCTGCTGACTAACGGACTCATTACCGAGGAGCAGGACGATAAGGGCGTGAACTGCTATGTGCTCCAGCCTAAGGGTACTGTCTGCGCAAAGGAGCTCAAGACCTTTGCTCCCAAGGCTTACCGCGACAAGCTTGTGCTCGCGGCTCTGCGCTACTTCGCAAGGCTCAAATACGAGCAGGAGATAAAGATAGAATACATCGAACTCGAAAGCGGCGTATATACTCATATCCGCTGTCTCGATGTAAAGAACGACCTTATGGACCTCAAGATCTTTGCTCCCGATATGGGACAGGCTAAGCTCATCGGTGAAAAGGTTATGCTCAATCCTGCTGGCTTCTACGGCAAGGTCATCGAGCTTGCGCTCTCCAACGAGGAGGACCCTTATGACCTCACGGATAATTAATGCGCTCAGCGGCTCTCCACTGCCGACGTGGCTCGTGGTCGTGCTGTGTGTGGTCATATTTGTGGCTGTGTCGGTCATAACGGGCTATGTAACATACAGATACCGCATAAACAGCTCTAAAGGAGTGCAGGAGACTGATGATAACAAATCCGATAAATAATATAAGCACCGACGGTCTGCACAGGGATACCGCGCTGTATGAGGACTCACATTTTATCGCCTTCATTCAGCCATATGAGGTCGATGAAAGAATCGAGGAGTACCGCGAGGAGGCTCTTGCTCTCGCCGAGAATGAGCCCTGCGACAGGATAGTCATATACGCTGTGCTCGAATATGACGAGGCAAGAAGCACTCTCATATCCGCGGACCTTATGTGCAAAAGCGTTCCCTACGAGAAATATGTGGAACTGGCGTCGAAGCTGCTGAACAGCTGCCGCCTTTTCTTTTTCAGAGGGCGAAAGGAGATAGACAATGAATAGGAAGCAAGCACTTTCCGCGCTTCTTGCGGCAGCAATATCGTGCTCCGTATGCGGTTACGGGATGGCAGGCGCCGAGGATACCAAGGCACATACTGTCACGGTCTATGACTTCGACGGCAATATTATGACCACCTTGACCGTAAACGACGGCGCGACGCTCGACCTCAGCGGCGTGGAAACCTCAAAGCTTGAAAAACACCTCGACGTCTATACACAGATTGGCTTCAGCTCGTGGAGCTCTTACCCTGAGAAGATAACAGCTGATACTGCGGTTTATGCGCTCTACAAGAAGATGACGATATCCCTTGACAGCAAGCCTGTCAAGACGGAATATTACTCCAAGGAGGGAAATATCGACCTCAGCGGACTGAAGGTGACTATCACCGTGAACAAGCAGACTCCCGAAAAGGATGAGCAGGACAAGTTCAAGATAGCCAATGAGGTGCTGAGCATTGAATCAAAGTGTACCGCTGTGCCCGCGACGCTCAATGAGGCGTTCGCCAAGGACAGGACTGCAAACGTCAAGGTCTACCCCATTGACAGCGAGAAGGAGATCCTTTCCTACGATATCAGCTACTTCCCCGAGATAGGCGATGTCGATATGAACGGAGCTGTCAATGCCTCCGATGCATCGGAGATACTGAAATTCTACTCGCTTTCTTCGACAGGACAGGTCCCCGCGTACAAGGACGATCAGCAGAAGCGTGCTGATATCGACAAAAACGGCAAGGTCGATTCCAACGACGCGTCTATCGTTCTCGTGTACTACTCCGCAGCTTCAACGGGACAGGATACAAATATGGATAAAATGCTCGCCGGCAAACAAAAATTATGATTTTTTCGCTTTTGCTATTGCAATATATCCGAAAATGATGTATAATTGACTTATAATGCTTTTGTGCAACTTTTTTTAAGGAGAATGATAAAAATGTATAACGACCTTATGGATTCTATCGGATTCGTTTCAGGCTATGACCCCGCTGTCGGCGAGGCTATGGGCAAGGAGCTTGCTCGTCAGCAGAGAAATCTCGAGCTCATCGCAAGCGAAAATATAGTTTCCCCTGCTGTTATGGCTGCTATGGGAAGCGTCCTCACAAACAAGTATGCTGAGGGTTACCCCGGAAAGCGCTACTACGGCGGCTGCCAGTGCGTTGACGAGGTAGAGGCTATCGCTATAGAGAGAGCCTGTAAGCTCTTCGGCGCTAAGTTCGCTAACGTTCAGCCGCACTCGGGTGCTCAGGCTAACACAGCTGCTTATTTCGCTGTTCTCCAGCCCGGCGATACCGTTCTCGGTATGAGCCTCGCTGACGGCGGTCACCTCACACACGGCTCGCCCGTAAACCTCTCGGGTAAATACTTCAACTTCGTTTCCTACGGTCTCGACGACGAGACAGAGATGATAAACTACGATACAGTTCAGGCTCTTGCCAACGAGCACAAGCCCAAGCTCATCGTTGCAGGCGCAAGCGCTTACCCCAGAGCTATCGACTTCAAGCGTCTCCGCGAGATAGCTGATTCCGTAGGTGCTCTCCTTATGGTGGATATGGCTCATATTGCGGGTCTTGTTGCGGCAGGCTGCCACGAGTCCCCTGTCCCCTACGCTGACATCACTACAACTACTACTCACAAGACTCTCCGCGGACCTCGCGGCGGTCTTATCCTCACAAATGACGAGGCTCTCGCAAAGAAGATAAACTCCGCTATATTCCCCGGCACACAGGGCGGTCCTCTGATGCACACAATTGCTGCCAAGGCTGTTTGCTTCGGCGAGGCTCTCAAGCCTGAGTTCAAGGATTATCAGCAGAGAATCGTCAAGAACGCTAAGGCTCTTGCTGACGGTCTCGTAAAGAGAGGCTTCAACCTCGTTTCGGGCGGCACTGATAACCACCTCATGCTCGTTGACCTCCGTCCCTTCAATATCACTGGCAAGGAGCTTGAGCACAGACTTGACGAGGTATACATCACTGTTAACAAGAATGCTATCCACAACGACCCCGAGAAGCCCTTCGTTACAAGCGGTATCCGTATCGGTACTCCCGCAGTTACGACAAGAGGTCTCGGCGTTGAGGAAATGGAGAAGATAGCTGAGTACATCTACCTCTGCGCTACAGATTTCGAGAACAAGGCTGACGAGATCCGCGCAGGTGTAAATGCTATCTGCGAGAAGTTCCCGCTCTACAAGTAAGACGACCGTAAGGGACGGACAAGCTGTCCGTCCCTGTTTTTTATGGAGGAGTTTATGGCGGAGCGTGATATTCAGAAAGAAATAACGGCTTCTGAAAACAAAACCTATGCGTATTTCAATTCCGTGCTGTGCAGTCTGGCATCAGGTAATTTCCTGATTTTTTTGCTGTCCTGTATCGGTACGCTGATGCGTTCATCGAATATTGATGATGTGACAGGAATGCCCGTTGACCCTGACTTCATGGACAGCGTTATACTATTTGGCTTTATTGCATTCGTGTGCCTTATGCTTGATGCTTTCTTCGCCTGCAAATGGTTCAGACGTATCCGCTCTCTTGAAAAGAAGTCAGCGACTATCTTGATATCACTCGCGGTCTACATTGCTCTGACGCCCTTACTCGGCTATATCTCACTGTTGATCTATGGGTTGATACTATGGAAATAAAATATATACACGAGCCAACCGACCTCCAGTGCGGACAGGCGGTGCTGGCGATGATACTGGGCACTACGCCCGAGCACATCTGCGATATCCTCGGCAACGACAGAGAAACTACGCTCGCAGAGATGAAGCGCGTCCTGCGCGATAACGGCTTCACTGTCTCCGACGAGCGGGTGCAGGTGCGTGAGAAAGCGGAGCTCCCGCAACTGTGTATGCTCAGCCTTGATACGCCGAGATGCTGGCACTGGTCGCTCTACTGCGGCGGAACGTTCTACGACCCCGAGCACGGCGTCATGGACGACTTTCCCGCTTCAAACCGCCGTTACTACTGGAAGATAACTTGTCCTGAGGTGTAAACTATGAAGATAATCCGCCTTTATGAAAACTCCTCTCCCCTGATATGGGCGGAGGACATTGCAAAAAGCGACTGGCGTGCGGGGCAGTACCTCGCCGAGCTTATCAGCGACAACAGGCTGAGGGAGCTCTGCGGCGAGACTACAGAGGTTCTGCTCCTTGTTGATGATGACAGGCTCGTTTCATTTTGTACACTTGCGGAGCAGGACGAGATTACCGATACCGAGCTGAAGCCATGGATAGGCTTCGTCTACACCTTCCCCGAATACAGGGGCAAGCGCTGTATCGGCAAGCTGATCGACTATGCCTGTAATCTTGCTTCAAGTCAGGGATATGATACCCTCTATGTCTCAACCGACCAGAAGGGGCTGTACGAAAGCTTCGGATTCGAATATACAGGCACCGAAAAAATGTCGATATACAGCGAAATGTCGATGATATACAAACGCAGTACAAAGAAAGAGGAGGCATAATATGTCAGCTCCGTTAGCAGATAGGATAAGACCCAAAACCCTTGACGACGTCGTCGGGCAGGAGCATATCCTCGCCGAGGGAAAGCCGCTCCGACGCATAATCGAGAGCGGAACTGTGCCAAATATGATTTTTTACGGTCCGTCGGGTGTGGGCAAGACCACTGTTGCGCGTATCATTGCCGAAAACTGCGGTATGTCGCTGTACAAGCTCAACGGAACGAATGCTTCTATCTCCGATATCAAGGACATTGTCGCTGATATAGGTACTTTCGGCAGCGAAAACGGTATTCTTCTCTACCTCGACGAGATACAGTACCTCAACAAAAAGCAGCAGCAGAGCCTGCTCGAATATATCGAAAACGGAGATATCACGCTCATTGCTTCAACTACCGAGAATCCTTACTTTGCCATTTTCAACGCTGTCATCAGCCGAAGCACCGTCTTTGAGTTCAAGACAGTAGCTGCGGAACAGCTCAAGCCCGCTATACACCGTGCTTTTTCGATAATCTCCGAGGAAAACGGCGTTACGGTAAATGCGAGCGATGAGCTTATCGACAAGATAGCATTCAGCTGCGGCGGTGATGTACGAAAAGCGATAAATACTGCCGAGCTCGCTGTTATGTGCGGCGAATCAGCTAACGGAACAGTTACTATCACCGCTGATTCGCTCGATATCCTCGCTCAGCGCAGCAATATGCGCTACGACCGCGACGGCGACCAGCACTACGATATTCTCTCTGCGTTTCACAAGTCGGTACGCGGCTCGGATGAGAATGCTGCTCTTCACTACGCGGCACGGCTTATTGAGGCGGGAGATATTATCTCGCTGTGCAGGCGTATGCTCTGTATCGCAAGCGAGGACGTGGGTCTCGCCTACCCTATGGCTGTCCCGATAGTCAAGGCGTGTGTGGATTCCGCGCTTCAGCTGGGTCTGCCTGAGGCAAAGCTGCCTATCGCGGAGGCGATAATCCTTATGGCGACTGCTCCAAAGTCAAACAGCGCGTGTATGGCTATAGACGCGGCGCTTGCGGACGTGAAGGAGTGCGACGCTCTCGATTTCCCGCGGCATTTGCAGAACAAGCACTTTGACGGCAAGGGTGCGGCTGTTGTCGGGCAGCACTACCTCTACCCTCACAATTTTCCGAATCATTACGTCGAACAGCAGTATCTTCCCGATGCGCTCAAAAACCGCATTTACTACGAATTCGGCGACAATAAGCAGGAGCAGGCGGCGCTTCAGTACAGGAAGTCGCTGCTCGAAAAGCTCAAATAGCAACAAAAAGCCCCGAGAGACCTTCGGGGCTGTATTGTTATTCAATTGTCAGTATTAAGCGACTTTCATCACTTAGCTAAATTACCTGTTGGACTCACTCCTTCAGTCTAAATCTTGAATGAATACCTCATTTTCATAGTTTCATCATTCCTTCATTGAAGAATCAAGATCTTTAATTGTAATCAAGCAGTGTAAAGTTGTCACTCCATTGGACTATACCTCCAAAAGGATTTTGGACTTTGTAAATTCGTCCGTATAGCAGACCCGAAGGTCAATCACTCAACTTCTCATTGGACTCAACCTTTACAATAAGATTCTTGACAATATATCTAAAGACTTATCGTCGAAGTTTCAGATAACTCTGTATCCAAATCGAGTAAGCTATGAAGCCGTATTTATTTCTTCAGCAATGCGTCCGCGTTGTGCTCGGCAATGATTTGTAGCTTCAAAACTATGGAACAAGTCTCAAGGACCTATATTCCCTCTTATACAGTACCAATCACTCCGCGAGCCCGCCGGCTTCACGCTGTGATGCTATACTTACTTCCATTGGACTCACACTCCTTCCCGCCATAAATAATCTACATTGAGGAAACCCTCAGACCAAGTAGATTCGGCTCTGTAACCTTTACTGTTACTTCCCTTTCCTTGATTATATATTACCATACAGGTTGTAGAAAGTCAATAGTTTTCTTCAAGTTTTCACAGAATTATGATACATTTTGTATATTTGCACAAAACATTGTGTTACACATCATCATTCTGACTAAATACTGTGAAGTTTTTATTTTCCACTTGAAAATATATACTATATAGTGTATAATATTTATATCAAACAGGCTTACGCCAAGAAGGAGATAACTATGTCAGAGATGAACGAATACACCCCCGAGCTCTTTGAGCTCATAGATCAGGACGGCAACAAGAAGCAGTTCGAGCTCATAGATGCTGCCGAGATACGCGGTGAGCAGTACTACGCTATGCTCCCTGCTGTCGAGGACGAGGACTTCCTCAACGCCGACTGCGACCTCGTCATCCTCAAATCCATTGACGAGGACGGCGAAGAGATACTTGCCTCCATTGACAACGACGACGAATTTGAAGTCGTTTCCGCCTTCTTCCTCGAGCGTATGGAGGAAGCTCTCAATGCCTTCGACGAAGACGATGATGAAGAGGAATGATTTTCTTTAGATTTTCATAAAAAAGGTATTGATTTTTTGAAACGTATATGATATAATATACATAGTAACAAAGACTTCTGCCTTGTTCGAGAAATTATAGTTTTTTATAATCCAACACATTATTTAAGGGAATTCGGCTCCGTGTGCGGACTGCAGACCTCCCGCTTGCGGAAGAAGGGAGCGAGAAGCATTCGGGCGTTTACCCACCTGCTGAGTGCGGGTTTTATTCGCTATATAAACGGCAAGGCGGATCCGAAAAAACAGCGGCAAATCAAATGATTTGCCGCTTTTCTTTTACTTCTCCGTCTTGCGCCTTATCATAATACCGACAAGGTCGGATCCGATGCTCGAAGCTGTAACTCCGCCGATACGCGCTATCATCTCGGGCTTGCGTCCCGAGTGCTTGGTGAGCTCCTTCTCTATCTCCTTTATCGGAGCGACCTCGCTGCCGTATACAAGGACGTAAGGAGTCTGCGGGGTCATCTTTTTCTCGACGAATTCAAGGAGCTTGGGAACGATATTCTTAACACCGCGAATCTTCTCAGCTGTGACAGCGTTGCCGTCAGCGAATTCAATAATCGGTCTCATTCCGAGAAGCTCTCCCGCAAATGCACGCGCCTCCTCGATACTGCCCGAACGGCGGGCGAATTTGAGGCTGTAGGGTACAACGTATCCTCCTCCTACATTGAACCAGTCACGGATATATGCTACGAGGGATTCAGCCGAATCTCCGCGGCGAGCCTTCTTTGCCGCCTTCATCACAGGGTAGCCGTAGAAAAGCGAGTAGCAGCGCGAGTCGAGATTGAATATGCGAAGCTTGCCGTTTGCATCCTTGTTTTCGGCGAAGAAACGCTTATTTGCCGATACCGCATTTGCATATGTTTTTGAAGCTATACTGCTTATAGATACACATATGATATCAGTGTAGCCGTTCTCGTAAAGCTTGGTGTAATACTGAATGAAGGTGTCCTCGGAGATAGGGATATGGCGCGGGATATCCTCGGACATATTCATCATACGATAGAACTCCTCGGGAGTTTTGTCGGTATCCTTGTACTTTTTTCCGTTAAGCTTCAGCTCGATAGGTATCACGTAGATGCCGAGCTCGGCAACTATCTCCTTCGGGAGGTCGCAGCAGCTGTCGGTAAGAATCGCTGTCTTTGCCATATTCGTTTCTCCTTTACCATTTATATTTTGTGAGCTTCCCCTCGCGGGAAAGGTCGGGATAGTCCCATTGTCTGAGCACCTCATATACCGCAATTGCAACAGAATTTGAGAGGTTGAGACTTCTCAGCTCGTTCCTCATAGGTATTCGCAGGCAGGAATCGGGATTATCGTGCAGCAGCTCCTCGGGAAGCCCCTTGTCCTCGCGCCCGAAAAACAGGTAGCTATTGTTCGGGTATTCCTGCTCGCTGTGGACCTTTCGTCCCTTAGTTGTGAAATAGAAAAAATTGCCGTCGGGATTGCAGGCGAAGAAGTCTTCAAGTCCATCATAATAAATTATATCGAGCTTATCCCAGTAGTCAAGTCCCGCGCGTTTGAGCTGCTTGTCCGTGACCTCGAATCCGAGCGGTCGTACAAGATGCAGCCTTGCTCCAGTAACAGCACAGGTACGGGAGATATTCCCTGTGTTCTGCGGTATCTGAGGTTCTACAAGAACAATATTGAGGTTTTGCATAGTTCTCCTTTTTGATTTATCAGACGTAAAGAGCCTTTATACAACAGTTTCCTGTTTTGAAGTCTGTACCGAGCTCGTTTTCGATGCCCTCTTCTGTGAGGTCTCGCCACGTGTCAAGCTTTACAAACGACTGACCGCTTTCCGCCTTCGTGATGTAGTCTGTGTCGCCGTAATCAATGGTCTCGCCCTCGACGGGAGCTCCCTTTGAATAGGTTATCGCTACTGCGCAGTCTGTCACATCGACAGGCGTATCAAGCACAACGGTATGATAGCCGTGATAGCCGAGGACTGCATCCTGTGAATACAACAGCTCAGTGAAGCTGCTGTCGTAAACTTCTATCTTTATATCCTGTTCGTCAAAGTCGTTGTATGTACCGACTGCGGCGAGCTTTCCTGCCTTGTGGAATACGTTTGCAGTCGTCGTGGAATCGCCTGTTTTGATGTACCTGTCCTGCTCGTTTCCCGCGTCGTAGCCAATGAACTCCGAATATTCATTCGTAACTGAATGGCTTATGCCGTATTCGAGCGGAGCGCAGTAGGAGAGATATTGATATCCCGACGTATACTGGCTGTTATAGGCTATCCATGCGCCGTCCTCATATGCGGGGATATTGAAGTATTCCTTGGGGAAATGGTCGTCATAACCGACAATGGTAATATCGTGGTCAAATTCCTCTCTTGTATAATTAAGAGTGTAATACTTACCGTGCCAGCCCTTGTATTTACTGTCTGTATCGTTTACTCCTACAGAAACAGAGCCGCGTGAACGGAGATTCTCCTTTATGGCTTCGCGGTCATCTGTGTCGAGTATCACGCTGCCGTCTATCGTTATATCACCGAAGCCATTGGTCAGAGTCTCGGTCACCATCCACTGCCAGCCACCTATGTTCTTTCCGTTAAAGCCTTCTTTTGGAAAAAAGCCTTCTTCTTTCTCGTCGAGATAAATGCGGTCAAGCATTTCCATTGGGTCAACGGTGATGTATGAGCCGTTTTTCATGACATAAGCTGTTTCCATGCTGTTTGCCGCCGAGAAAAGCCAGCAGGTGCCGCCTTCCTGTTCCTTCATTCTGATATCGGGATATTCCTCAAGCAGGTTGAAGTAGCCGTCCTCGCCGTGAACATAGTCCTTCGGAGCGGAAGTAGTTGCCTCTGTCTCGGCAGTTGCTGGTTCAGTGCTGACCTCTTCTGTTACAGAGGGCGTTGTGTCTTCGTTCGGAGTATCAGCTTCTTTTGCACCGCAGCTGCACAATGATATAACAATTGATAAAGCGAGTAATAAAAGTGTTGCTTTCTTCATAATGATTACTTTCGGCTTATTCAGAATAAATAATGCGTTTTATAAGATAATAAGAGTGTCCGCTTTGGCGGTCAATACAATTATCGGAGTAGTAAAATGGATATGAAAGCTATCGTCAAGGGTATGACAGCGGGCGCTGCCGTAGGACTTGTCTGCTATGCGATGTCGTCCGCGAGCCCTATGAAAAAGCGCAGTATCAAGCGCGACGCGGCTAAGACTATGCGCGCCGCGGAGAGCCTAATACAGGACATCACGTCTGTATTCTCATAATTGCTATCGGGCGGATCGTATCCGCCCTTTAGTTTTGTTCGGGCTGATTTGGCTGGTATTTGCTGTTGCGTCTGAAAGCAAGGTAGCTTTCGAGGATTATAACTGCGGCTACAGCGTCTATGACTGCCTTGCGCTTCTTGCCGCGGGTATTTGTTTCGTTGAGGAAGTTGTGCGCGGAGACAGTCGTGCAGCGCTCGTCCCACAGCTTGGTGGGTATTCCCGTCATGGCTTCGAGCTTTTCGGCAAAGAGGGTGCATTTTTCGCACCTCTCCCCTATTGTGCCGTTCATATTCTTAGGGTAGCCGACAACTATCTCCTCTGCGCGCTGCTCCTTTGCAAGCGCCGCGGTCTTTTCTATGCATTTGTCGAAGTCCTTCTCCTGTATCACGGTCACGGGCGATGCTATGAGCTCGCTCTTGCCGCAGACGGCGATGCCTGTGCGGGAGTCTCCGAAGTCTACTGACATTATTATCATATGTTCACCAAGGCTTGACAGTGCCGATGATATCGCGCACCGAGGCAATTTCCTTGCTGTCGAGCCATTCGTTCATCTCCTCGAGTATCCGCACGGGAGCATACGGGTCTGTGAAGATAGCAGCTCCAACCTGAACGGCGGAAGCTCCAGCCATCATAAGTTCTATCGCGTCACGTCCCGAAGAAACGCCTCCCATACCGATAACAGGGATATTCACAGCGTTTGCGACCTGCCATACCATACGAACAGCTATCGGGAAGACTGCGGGGCCGCTCATTCCGCCGACATTATTGCGGAGTATCGGTCTGCCTGTGTTTATATCTATCCTCATTCCGAGGAGAGTGTTTATCAGCGAAACTGCGTCTGCGCCCGCCGCCTCTACCAACTTTGCGATGTCGGCAATGCTCGTTACATTGGGAGAGAGCTTCACTACGAGAGGCTTTGTCGTGGCGGCGCGTACCTTGCGCGTCACCTCCGCCGCCATATCACAGCTCGTACCGAACGCAGCTCCGCCCTGCTTGACATTCGGGCAGGAGATGTTCAGCTCTATCATATGTACATCGGTGGATTCGAGCTTTGCAGCTACCTCTGCGCACTCGTCGGGAGTTGAGCCCGCTATGTTCGCGAGAACAACAAGGTCCTTCGTGAGCAGGTACGGAAGCTCTGTATCTATGAAGTGGTCTATACCCGGGTTCTGCAGTCCGACTGAGTTGAGCATACCCGCTGGGGTTTCAGCTATACGCGGCGCGAGGTTGCCCGTGCGAAGGTGGAGCGTCGTGCCCTTTGTGGCGATTCCTCCGAGCTTATCGAGCGGGAAGAGCTCCTCGTATTCGCGTCCGTAGCCGAAAACCCCTGATGCTGGGATTATCGGGTTCTTGAAGTCAACGCCGCATACTTTTACCGAAAGGTCAGCCATTACCAGAGCACCTCCTCTGCGTTGAATACGGGACCGTCCTTGCAGACGTGAGCGAAGTATTCCTCGTCGTTACGCTGTGTACGGCACGCACAGCCAAGGCAAGCGCCGATTCCGCAAGCCATGCGCTCCTCGAGCGAAATCTCACAGCGTATGCCGTTTTCTTTGCATATTGCGGCAATGCCTTTGAGCATGGGCATTGGTCCGCAGGCGTATACCATATCTATTCCGCCAGCCTTTGCAAGGTCAGTGAGCGGCTGCGTAACGAAGCCGTGTATACCAGCCGAGCCGTCGTCTGTGCAGAGAATAGTCTCAGCTCCAGTGGACTTGAAGTCGTCCTGCAATATAGCCGCTGCGGAATTACGGAAGCCGCTTATGGCAACGGCTCTCTCTCCGTAAATCTTAGCAAGAGGGAGCATGGGAGGAGTTCCTATACCTCCGCCGACGAGCACTACCTTCTTAAAGCTGTCGTCAACTGTGAAGCCGCGTCCGAGCGGTGCGAGCATATCAACGAGGTCACCCTTGTTGAGCTTCGCTATCTCGGCTGTGCCCTCGCCGCGTATCTCGAAAACTATGCGTAGAGTGCCTTTTTCCTTGTCTATGCCGCAGATCGAGATAGGTCGGCGGAGTGTGAAGCCGTTAGCGCGGATATGCACGAACTGACCCGCTGCAGCAACCGCAGCCACCTCGGTACAGGATATCGTGAAGCTGTATATCTCGCGTGCTATAGCCATTTTTTCGGTTATAATGTATTGACCCTGTGTGTATTTCATAGCTTAGTATTCCTTCTTCTTTCCGCAGCTCTTGCACTTGTTGAACATACCGAACTTGCTGCCGCAGTTGGTGCAGAGATTCTGGCTGCGCAGATATGTATAGAGGCTGCAGTGCTTGTATACATCGGCAGCGTTGAACTGCTGCTGCTTGAAGAATATGCGGCTGACGCCGAAGGTGTTGTCCTTCTTCTTGAGCCAGAACGAGGGCTCGGTCATATCATTTTCCGTCTCCCACGTAGTGTAGCTGCTCTCGAAGGCGATCTCCTCGAGTCCGCAGCACATAGCGTTGTACATTATCTGCTCGACGCTTGCGGGTATGGTTATCTTCTTGAGTGAATCACAGCCGTCAAAGGTCTTGTAGTTTATCTTTTTCAGAGTTGCAGGTAAACGGACGCTTCTGAGCGAGGTGCAATCCTTGAACACGGAATCGGCGATCTCCATAACTGTGTCAGGGATAACGACGGACCTTATACTTGTGTTGCCCTTGAAGGCTCCCGAAGCGATAGAAGTTATGTATTCGGGTATCTCGACGTCCTCGAAGTCGCCCGTAAAATGATAGAGCGTGCCGTCCTCATGCTGGAAGATCTCGCCCTTGAGAACGGGCTCGGGCTTTTTCTTCACAACGGGCTTGGCGTTGAGAATCTCGCTCATTTTGAGTCTCTCACCGCAGTGTCCGCAGTGCCAATACTCCATATCCTTGTCAGCCATAAGCAAAGCCTTGCATACGGGACATATCACCTGTACAAAATCCTTGATATCAATGTAATCCTTGAATAACATTTGTACCCTCCTGAAACTTTTCTTCATTCTGACGCGACTGCACAAGGCTGTACAGTCCATACATTATTTACATTATAACACAAATCAATTATAAATGCAATATCTACAAAAAAATATTCTTAAAAAAGTTGCACCTTGATGTATTTATACAAAATAAAGGCTGTCATCGTTTTGAGCGATAACAGCCTTTAAAATTTTACTTCACGATAGGCTCGGACCAGTATTCCTGATTATAGATGTCGGTGAAATGGTACATAAGACGTACCTCACCCTTTCCTACATCGGTGTTGCTGATCTTCATATCCTCTGAATACGTCAGTGTGTCGCCGAGGTAGTATGTATCCATATATTCGCCGTCATAGGTGTAGTAGTCGCAGATAAAGTCAATCTTGTCGCCCTCTTCGAGGTCGGTGATACCCTTGCCTATGGTGTCGGTCTCCTCGTTTACATACGCGGGCTCAGCGCCTGCAATGTAGCCGTTGGGATTCTCGCTGTCGAAAATGAGTATGAGGTTCACGCGCTCGTTGTTGAGATATGCGGGAACATAGCCTGTAATCGTATAATCGTCTCCGTCCTCAACTGTATCGGTGTGGTAGTAAGCTATCGTATGACCGTCAATAGCAAGCCAGTTTCTTGAGGTATCGGCAATAAGGTCGCCGTCCTTGAAGCTGTAGACGCTGTCGAGTCCGAGGTCGATATAGCCCTCTCCGTCGTCGTAGAACATATTGAGGTCGAGACTGTGTACAAGCGCCCACTGTTCATCAGGGAGAGTCATTCTGTACTCGCTGCCCTTCTGAGTCCATACGAGGTTCTCAACATCAAAGTGATTGAGAGCAACGAAGTCAGCCGCGCTGTCGTTGGAGATCGTGCTGTCGCTCATAAATGCGATATTGGACTTGTCCAGACCGTCTATCTGTACGGAACGTCCGCCGCCGAGGAAGGCTCCGAGAAGCGAGCTAATAGCGTCAGCACCGCCTGATGTTCCCGATGAACCGCCTCCTAAGAGTGCAGCAAATGGGGAGCTTGAACCGCCCGCCGCTATCTGTCCGCTCGTTTCGAGCTTCGCGAACTGGCGGATACACTTGGAATAAGCGTCGCTCATACCTATCTGCGAATATGTGGAGCAGGCAGGGTCTACATAAGAGGTGCGCTTGTACGGGAAATAGATGGATACGCCGTGAGCATTGCTAACATTGGAGGAGGTGCGGTTGTACTTTACAGCGCCCTTTATAGCTGCCGAGAGCTCCACGCCCTCCTGTGTAGCCATATTTTCAGCAAGGTCTACGAGGTCTACCTGATCTATCTTGTTCTTTTCAGCAAATTCGCGTGTGCCGTATCTCGCGTCGGAGACCTTCTGGTACTCCTTGTTGGTGATGAGCGTGCTTACGCTGTTTGCGAATGTGTTGAGCTTTGAGGGAACAGTTGCCGAGAATTCCGCGAGGTCGATAACAGAGAGGGTAGTCTTCTGACCGCGGCATTTTTCAGCGCACTTAGCAACGAAATCGTCAACGATGTTCTTGCCTATTTCAAGGGTAGGCATAGAGGTGTTGCTTCCGAGCTTCGTCACCCAGTTGGTGTAGTACCAGCCGACACCGGGCTCTGTCTCCTCGGAGGCAATGAGGTAATCGGCGTAGTCATTGAGCATAAGAGCGTTCTCAGCTGTAGCCATAAGGCAGGCATCAAAGCCGATGAAGTCGAATTTAACATTGGCGCTCTTGAGAGCCTTGCTGATATTCGCAAGATCCATCGAGCCATTGCCCATTTTCTCGTCGTAGCCGTAGCCACTTACAGATCCGCCGCCGTGATCCCAGAAGATAAGCTCGTTTCTGTTAGCGGGAAAATTGGTATTGCAGTACTTGATAAAGCCTGCAAGAGTATCGGGAGAGGTCATAGCCTTATTGCCGTCGTCAGCAACAAGCTGCCTGAGTCCGCCGTCCTTTATCTGGTATATCTGGTTGACCTTATTGCTTATGCCCTGTGTCTTCCAGCCCTTGCAGCCGCCTGTGTACACGATGATATTAACGTTGTCGCCGTACTTTGCAGCGGCTATCTCGCCCATATCCGACGAGCCCATGCCGTACTTCGATTCAAGGTCGGTTCCGCACATATAGAGCATTATCGTTACCTTATCGTTGTTGTTGCCGATAATTTTAGTTCTCTTGGCACGGGCACTTGATACAACAGTGTCGTCAACCTCTGTTGCCGTATCCTCGTAGCTTCCGCCGACGTTCATATCATCGTTGCTGAAGCTGTAGCCGGAGGGTACATCGCCGCTTCCGCCCGCAAGCATACCATTGACGAGGTCGTTGATATCAGCTGAGCCTCCGCCGCCTGCACCGCCGCCGAAAAGCTTGGGAAGTATGAACAGTGCAGCAAGAAGAAGGATAAGACCCAAGCCTCCGCCTCCGCCTATTGCTGCACGCTTTACGCCGCTGCCCGAGTGCTGCTGAGGAGCACCTGCCTGCGAATTGCCTGCGGGACGGTTGCCTGTAGGCTTAGCCGCTGAATGGTCAGCCGAGCCGACCTGTCCTGTTCCGAGTCCTTCGCCTCTTTTATAAGCTCCGCTTCCGCCCGAAGTAACGTTTTTCTGACGTCCGCGGGGCCTGTTCTGATTAGGATCCATTTTATACCTCCCGAAATATTATCACTCCAATTTACGGAGTGTTTACTTCTTTTTACATTTTACAACATTAAAGTGAATATGTCAAGGATTAATTGCAATTATCAGTCTGCTTTTTTGGTGGTCGTTTCCGATGAAGCAGGCTCTGTGGCGGCTGTAGTAACCTCTGCGCTGCCCTGTGAGCAGTTGCAGAGATAGAAGCTGTAGTCCTTCTCGTCGTCGGTCTTGCAGTTCACGAAAAGGTAGATGTTGAGGTCGCAGGTCTTGTCACCGACCAAATATTCGGCATTTATGACATATATTCCATTCGGGTACGAGCCGCTGTACAGGTCAGCTTCAAGCGTTCCACTCTTGATATCTGCAGTGTAGCCGATCTTTGCATATTTATTGTTATTTGAAACGATACGGAGCTCGCTGAGTTCGCCGCCGTAGCTCTCTGCCTTCAAAGTTCTGCCGTCCTTTATCTCGGCGGTAAAGCCTATATCCGACTTGGAAGACCTGACCTCGGCGCCGTTTATGTAATAGCTTGCCGACGAGCCGTCCTTACCCTTATCAAGTCCTACAACAGCTTTGTCCGAAAAGCTCGAGAATGTCCACTCCGAGTTGGGATAATAGTGGAAGAGGTCGCCGCTTTCCTCCTTGGTCAGTGTCAGAACCGCTTTTGCGGCATCGGCTGCTATTGTCTCGTTGTATTCGTGATATTCGAGCTTGCTTACAGAAGAAGCAGTTGTGGTCGTGGTCACGGAAGTAGTCGCTATAGTCGTTGATGCCGTCGTTTTGGCTGTTGATACAGTCGTACCCGCAGTCGTGGTCGTCTCTTCCGAGGTCTCCGTAACAAGCGGAGCAGATGCAGGCTTCGCCTCATGCTCGGGCTTGTGGAAATAGGCGTATGCTCCGATAGCAGTCAGAGCTCCCGCAAGCAGCAGTACGAGCACAAAAAAGATGAGATTGATCCCCGCTCCCGATTTTTTACTCATATTTATCTCTCCTTTATATTGATAGTTGATACATTTATTTTACGACACGTTCATACAAAAGTCAAGATTTTCGCGCAAATATTTAAGATTGGTTTAAGCATTGCGGATATAATTGAAAGTAAAGTACAGGATCCAAATACTGCTGAAAAGGAGGTCTTTTCTATGATGAACAGGATATGCGTGATACTTACCACTGCTGCCGCTCTGATATGTCTGCTCGTGTTCGTTACAGGCGATAACTCGCAGGCTATCGAAGACGTCTGCCCGCAGACTCAGTCGGTATCGGAAGACAGGATACAAATTGTAGTAAAGGATGACGGCGGTATGCCTTACGGTGTGAATATCGCTGTGGGAATCGTTCTCATAGGCGGAGCTGTCGCGGTGTGCGGATTCTGTGTAAGAGAGCTGCGCAAGGAAAGATTCTCGCCATTTGATAAATGACAGCGCCTCGACAATTTTCTTCTCTTGTTAAATATGAATTAATTATGTACAAAGCACTTGACGTTTTGGTGATATTGTGGTAAAATCAATAATGTATGGGAGTTCGTCTGCTGTGACGGCTCCGAATTGTTGAAACGACAATATTATTGAGAGGAGAAAACCAAAATGATTAAGAAGATCATCTCGGGAGCACTGTCGGCATCTGTCGCTGCGACCTGCCTGACATTTACGGCTCCCGCGGCTCAGGTCGGCGTAAGCGCCGCCTCTGAGTTCAATTACGCAGATGCGCTCGACAAGTCGCTGTTCTTCTATGAAGCTCAGCAGGCAGGTCCTCTTCCCGACTGGAACAGAGTCGAGTGGAAGAGCGATTCCACGATGTCCGATGAGATACTCGGCGGCTGGTACGACGCAGGCGACCACGTAAAGTTCAACCTTCCTATGGCTTATTCGGCTTCGATGCTGGCTTGGGGACTTTATCAGTATCCCGACGGCTTAAAGGATTCGGGACTTATGGACACTTACGTCAACAACCTCGAATTCGTAATGGACTACCTTGCAGACTGCGACCTTGGCGACGAGGTCGTATATCAGGTCGGAAACGGCAAGGCCGACCACACTTGGTGGGGACCTGTAGGTCTTATCGAATACGGTATGGAGGACAACGGTCATACTGTCGCAGAGGCGCGTGAAACTCTGAAATCCTCCAAGGGCTGCGGAGCTGCATTCGGTGAAATGGCTGCCGCTCTTGCTGCGGGATATGCAGCTCTTGACGGACGCACAGATGACTCCAAGCGCGAGTCTTATCTCAAGCACGCGGAAAACATCTATAAGATAGCCAAAGCTTCGCCAAATGACGACGTTTACAACAAGAGCGATGCTCAGGGCTTCTACCAGTCGAGCCACGTCTATGACCAGCTCCTTTACGCTGCCGACTGGCTCTATATCGCTACAGGGGACAGCAAATACCTCGACGATGCAAAAAGCTACCTCTCTGAGCTGCCTACTATGCTCGGCGAGGGTGGTATTGCATATGGCTGGGTACACTGCTGGGACGATAACACACAGGGTGCTATGCTCCTGTACGCTATAAATACAAAGGATAAGGACGCTATCGCTCACGTAAAGAAGCACTGCGACCGCTGGGTCAACGGCGACGAGGCTACGATAATCAAGGGCGGACTCCGCTGGCTGAGCAACTGGGGCTGCCTCAGATACGCCAACGCAGCCGCTTTCATCGCCACTGTTGCGAGCGATACAGTATTCGAGGGCACGGACACGAGCGCATACACGGAATTCGCTGAAACTCAGGTGAACTACGCTCTCGGCGACAATCCGCTCAATCAGAGCTATGTTGTCGGCTTCGGTGATAAGTACCCCCAGTACCCCCACCACCGTACAGCTCACGGCTCGTGGAAAAATGACCTCAAGATCCCCTCAGAGACAAGACATATACTCTACGGTGCACTTGTCGGAGGTCCCAATCAGGACGGCTCCTACCACGACGACCGCGAGGACTTCATAAACAACGAGGTAGCTACCGACTACAATGCAGGCTTCACCGCTATGCTCTGCAAGATGATCGACAAGTACGGCGGCACAAAGGACCCGAGCTTCCCGCAGAAGGAAGTTCACGACGGTCCCGAATTCTACGTTGAGGTGCTCTCAAAGGGCGGCGATTCGAGCGGACAGACCATAAGCTTCAAGGTGACGAACCACTCAGCGTGGCCCGCAAGAGTACAGGATAACATCTCCTTCCGCTACTATATGGACCTCAGCGAGGTCATTTCCGCCGGCAAGAACCCCGAGGACCTCGTTATCCGCTGTGACCGTGACCAGTCAGCGATGTACGCCGATAAAGGCTACAAGACCGCTGAGATATCCAAACCCAAGCAGTACAGCGGCAACATCTACTATATCGAAGTAAACCTTCCCGACGGACGTGTGGCACTGCCTATATCTGAGGGGCAGCAGCAGTGCGAGATACTTCTCGCCCTTGTTATGCCCGACTACGGCAGCGGCTGGGATTCGTCCAACGACTTCTCAGCAAAGGACCTCGGCAAGACAGCAACAGGCACTGACGGCTCGGCAGTCGGTATCATAACCCCTTATGTTCCCGTTTATGTTGACGGCGTGCTCTACTACGGCGAAGAGCCCGACGGCACAAAGGCTGACGGTCTCGGCGGTACAGGCGATGTAAAGCCCATAGTTGTTACCACCACCGCTTCCACCACAAAGACAACTACGACCACGACAGCTACAACTACGGTCTCAGGCACGGATGAAGGCACAACCACCACTCAGGAGATACTTTCTCCCCCGCCTGTCAGTTCATCGACCGAGGCTGACACAACTACTGCTAATAACGGCGGCACCGCTTCCGATGATACTCTTTACGGTGACGCGAACCTCGACAAGAAGGTAAGCATAGCAGACGCTGTTGCTATACTCCAGCACCTCGGCAACAAGGACAAATACGGTCTTAAGCCGCAGGGACTCATAAACGCAGACGTTTATTCAAACGGTGACGGCATTACAGCCAAGGACGCATACACTATCCAGCAGGTGGATTCGGGCGAATACAAGGCTGAACAACTGCCTATTTCATAAGACATAATTGCAATCTGAAAAACGGGGAGTATATACTCCCCGTTTTTGGAATAAACTAACGGTAAAACGCATAGCCGTCGGCTGTCGATGACTTTACAAGCCCGACCTGACGCTCCAGTATGTCGGGAGATGTGACCCATTCGTCGCGTCCGCTCTCCCCTGCCCATTCGTCATCTTTGCCGAGCTTGTACTCCGCAAGCCCGACTATCAGCGAAACCTCACTGTTTGCAGTAAGCTCCTCCCAACGGCGGAGCGTGGGCTCGAACGGGCAGGTCTCATTCTCGAAGCCGAAGTATATCTGCGGGACAATGTAGTCACAGTATGAGATATCGGAGCTCCACAGTTCAACATCGGCGTAGAGCTTTTCATAGTCTGCCTCGATATTCCCCTGCGGACTTATGCCGAATTTATACCTGTTTCCGCGGGCGTGTACGGTGTCGCGGAGCGACTTCACCATTGCGGTGACATTATCGCGCCGCCATTCTGCAAGATCAGCAGCGCCGCTTGCTTCAAAAGCTTCGGAATCAAAGGACGGGTCTGTCGTCGGGTAGAAATAGTCGTCGATGTGGACACCATCAATTTCGTATTTTGTGAGAATCTCCTCGGCGGCTGAGCTGACTAGGTCGCGCACCTCTGCATATACGGGGACGAGATACCAGCGGTCGCCTATGAGCCTGATATAGCCGTTCTCTGGCGAGTCCGCCCACTTTTTCGCGATGAAGCTGTCGGGAAGCTGTGACATCTGCTCCTCCGTCTGCATACGCAGCGGGTTCATCCACGCATGGAGCGATATCCCGCGGAAGTGTGCCTCCTCAATCGCTATTGAAAGCGGGTCATAATCACCGTCCCAGTACGTTCCGCGCGGGAAGATGTCGGAATCGTAGTATGCGTCGCCGTTCGGGTGTACGTGGAAATATACCGTGTTTATCCCTTGCTCAGAGGCTTCTGACAGAAGGGCGGACAGCTCCGAGCGGTACTCACTTTCTGTTTTGCCCTGCAATATATCGGCGAAGCGCATATACGGTATCCACAGGGCTGTCTGATTCGTGTAATTAAGCGGTATATAGGTGCTTACTCCGCCAGCTGGAGCACTGCTCTCGGACGCGAGAGATGTTCCCGTGTCATATATAAAATCGTTTGTCTGCGGTGCGCAGCTTGTCAGCAGAAGTACAGCATAAAATATAATAAGCTTTTTCATCTTGTCCCTCCCCAAGCAATTATATGCCTCGGGACAAAATATTATTATTGAGGTCGGTGATACAATGTGAAGAAAACAATAGCTGCTCTGCTCTCTGTAGTATTTGTGCTTGTAACTGCAGCGTGCGAGAAGGAAACCGCTCCCTCTGAGAGCGTTGGTATCACAGAACCGTCTTATTCTACCGATATCACAGGACTGGAGGTCACCTTCTTTAACGTCGGCAAGGCTGACGCGATGCTGCTGCTCAGTGAGAAAAGTGCCGTCATAATCGACTGCGGAGAAAGAGGCGACTCCAAGCAGATAGTGAACTATCTCAAGGAGAGAGGGCGTGATACCGTCGATTACCTCATTCTCACCCACTATGACAAGGATCACGTCGGAGGGGCGGCAAAGGTCATAAACAGCCTTGACGTCAAGAATATCCTTGGTCCCGACCACAATCAGCAGAGCGAGGAGGTCGATAGGTATATCGTTGCTATGAACGCTAAAAACATTACTCCGCAGCTCGTTACCGAGGATATAAGCTTCACGCTCGACGGTATGGAAATAACTGTTGACGCTCCCGACAAGAGGAATTACGGCGTGAACGACGACAATGATTTCTCGCTTGTGACCAAGGTCGTACACGGCGATAATACGCTGATTTTCGCGGGAGACGCTATGGAGCAGAGGCTCGACGAGGTTATGGACATCGGCGACTGCGATCTGCTGAAGGTCCCCTATCACGGACGCAAAATCGCTAATCTCGGTGACTTCCTCGACGCTGTGACTCCCGAATATGCGATAGTATGCACCTCGAAGGAGGAATTCGCGGGAAATGTGCAGAAGCAGCTCAGCAAGCGCAATATCACATATTATTCGACCTGCTTCAATGGTCGGATAACCGCTGTCAGTGACGGAAAATCGCTGACTATCACTTCCGAAAAGGATGTATAACGTATCAAGGGCAGCAGAAGCTGCCCTTTTTTTGCATAAATTATGTGATTTTCCTTGACTTGAAGCCCCAAAAATGATAAAATAATAATATATGCTTTTAAGAAGGTGTTGTTTTTGAAGGTTATCCTTTTGGCACATACTCCCGAGCCCGAAAAGGTAGTCGCTACTGCCGCTAAGCTCTGCTATTCGAGCAGCGATATAGGCTCGCTTATGGAAGGTCTTACTGAGGAAAAGACCGCGGGATTCATTGAAATGCTTGCTTCTATCGGTCACGAGAGCGTTATGGAGCACACAAGCTTTACCTTCGGTATCGAGGGTATATCGCGTGCGTGCTCGCATCAGCTCGTTCGTCACCGCATAGCTTCATACAGTCAGAAAAGCCAGCGCTACGTCAACGAGAACGGCTTCGAGTTCGTCACTCCGCCGGAGATAGCGGCTCTGCCCGAGGCTAAGGCTGAGTTCGACCGCACTATGGAGGAGCTCACCGCAAGCTACGAGAAGATAGCAGACCTGCTCACTGCGAGCCATACCAAGCGCTTCATCAGCGAGGGTATGGACGAGAAGACTGCCGCTTCAAAGGCGCGTAAGCTCGCCAATGAGGACGCCCGCTTCGTTCTGCCGAATGCGTGCGAGACAAAGATAGTCGTCACGATGAACGTCCGCTCGCTGTTCAACTTCTTCGAGCACAGGTGCTGCAACCGCGCTCAGTGGGAGATAAGAGCTGTGGCAGAGGAAATGCTCCGTCTGTGCCTTGAAGTCGCGCCGCATATCTTCGCTTATGCGGGTCCGTCCTGTGTAGCGACTGGCAAGTGTCCCGAGGGCAAGATGACCTGCGGCAGGATGAAAGAGGTTCAGGCTCATTACAAGGCTCTTGCGGACAAAACGGAGGCGTGAATGCTCGAATTCAGAGAGATAAGCATTACCGATAAAGATAAGATAGACCGCGCTCTTGCAAAGTCTGATTTTATGGGTTGTGAGTATTCCTTCGCTAACAATCTTGCTTGGCGGAGGCTAAACAACTCCAAGATCGCCTTCTACAAGGACTTCTACATCTGCGCTTCCTTCAACGACGGGAGCGAGCCTCCATGTTATATTCTTCCCGCAGGTGAGGGCGACTACCGCGAGGTCATCACCGAGCTTAAACGTCACGCCGAGAGTCTCGGCTTCCCGCTGACGATGTTCGGCTTCACGGATAAGACGCTCCCCATTCTCGATGAGCTCTTTCCCGAGCAGTTCACCGCCGAGCTCGACCGCGACAGCTCCGACTACATCTACCTGCGCTCCGACCTTGCGGAGCTCGCGGGAAAGAAGTACCACGCAAAGCGAAATCATCTTGCGAGGTTCAAGGAGCTCGAATACGAATACTCCCCTATCACGGAGCGCGATTACGACGACTGCATATTGTTCGCGACCGAGCTGTATAACTCGCGTGACAAGTCCGACCACTCGTTCATTGCCGAGCAGTTCGCGATAAACGCTTATTTCTCGCACTTTGAGGAGCTCGGACTGAAAGGCGGTATTATCCGTATCGGCGGGAAGGTATGTGCGCTGACGATAGGAGAACACCTCAACAGTGAAACGTTCTGCGTCCATATCGAAAAGGCGGACACCTCCTATAATGGCATTTATGCAGGTATCAATAACCTGTTCGTTCGCTCCGCGACGGACGGTCACAAATACATCAACCGCGAGGAGGATCTCGGGCTTGAGGGCTTGCGCAAGGCGAAGCTCTCGTATAATCCCGCGTTCATTCTCAATAAATACTACGTTGTTTTCAAATAAACAGGAAAGGATATTTCTATGATATACGTATTTCTTGCTGAAGGCTTTGAAGAAATAGAGGCTCTGACACCTGTTGACCTGCTCAGACGCGCAGGCAAGCAGGTCATCACAGTAGGTGTCGGTGACAGCGTTATCGTCGGTTCACACGGTATACCCATTGTACCCGACACTATCGCTCAGGAAGCCGTCCTCGACGAGGGACTTGAAATGATCGTGCTCCCCGGAGGTATGCCCGGAACGCTCAACCTCGAGGGCTCGCCCTATGTACAGGCGGCTATCGACTACTGCATGGAGAAGAATATCACTATCGGAGCTATATGTGCCGCTCCGTCAATACTCGGACACAAGGGTCTGCTCAAGGGCAAGACCGCTGTCTGCTACGAGGGCTTTGAGACTCAGCTCGACGGTGCGACCATAGGTGAAGGCTCAGTTGCTGTGGACGGCAACATCGTTACTGCACGCGGTGCGGGTGTTGCAACACAGTTTGCTCTGAAGCTTATCGAGAAAGCTGTTTCCAAGGCTGAGAGCGAGCGCATATTCAACGCCATACTCTGTGAGAAGTAATGCAGGACAAGAAAGAGCTCCGCAGATATTTCTCGGAGCTGCGCAAAGCTGCAAAATCCCCCGATAAGGACAGACTCATATGTGAGCGGGTACTCTCGCGCGATGAGGTAGTAAGCACTGATACAGTGCTGTTATTTGCGTCATTCGGCTCAGAGCCCGATACTTGGGAGCTTGCGGAAAAGCTTATTGCTACGGGCAAGACCGTAGCTTTCCCGAAGTGCGGAAAGCTCGGTGTGATGACCTTCCACTGCGTAAATGATATATCAGCTCTCAGGGCTGATACATCGGGAAAGTACGGCATATGCGAGCCTGACAGCGCCCTTCCCTGCCCCTATATCACCAACAGAACGGTGTGCATTGTCCCGGGACTGGCATTTACCGAAAAAGGCGGACGGCTCGGATACGGCGGAGGCTTCTACGACCGCTTTCTCACCAAATATCCGAATATTTGCACCATTGCTATCGCTTATGAAGCTGCTATAACTGACAGTCTGCCCCTCTCGGAGACAGACGTTATGATAAATCAAATCGTGACCGAAGAAAGGACGGTGCTCTGTAATGAGTGACAACAGAGACGCTATAAACGATATTCTCAACGAGCTGGATAAGAAGAACGAACAGCCCGCTGAGGCTCCCGAGCAGCCCGAGGCAAGACCCGAACCTGTACAGGAGGCTCCTCAGCATACTGCCGAGCCCGAGCACGTACAGGAGCAGGCTGTCTCCTCTCCTGTACAGCCGCAGATGTACGGGCAGGCTCCGAATATGGGCTATCCGTATGGCGGAGCTACACAGCGAATGAACGGCGCTCCTCAGCAGCACAAGAAGAAGCACAGGAAGAAAAAGAAGCAGAGAAGCCGTCTGCCGGGCGTTATCATCTATACGACCTTCATATTCGGCGTTTCGATAATACTATCGCTTGTTATCATCAGCTTCGGAAAGGATATGCTCGGTATCGGAAAGAGCGACAAGACTCAGCTCGTCGTTATCCCAGATGGCGCGGGTACACAGGAGATATCCGTACTGCTTGAAGAGGAGGGTATCATCAGGTCACCCAAGGCTTTCCAGTTCTTCTCAAAGCTGAGAAAGGACAACGATTACTACATCGCGGGTCAGCACATCCTGCGCCCGAATATGGCTTATGAGGCTATTATTGATGAGCTCACGAAGATACCCACCGAGGAAAAGGGCGAATCTATCCAGGTAACCTTCCCCGAGGGCATCACGCTTATCGACGCCGCAAAGATATTACAGGACGAGGGTGTATGCGATTCCTCCGACTTCATCTTCTACTTCAACTCGGGCGGATTCGGCTTCGAGTTTGAAGACCAGCTCCCGCTCGACTCAACTATGAAGTTCGAGAAGATGGAGGGCTATCTCTTCCCCGATACCTACTACTTCTACAAGAACAGCGAGCCCGAAGAGGTCTGCCAGAAGATATACTACAACTTCAACGAGAAGATGACTCCCGAGCGCTACAAAAAGATGAAGGAGTGCAATCTCTCGCTTGATCAGCTCATCACCTTTGCTTCGATAGTACAGGCTGAGGCTCCCACATCTGAGGATATGGTATTGGTTGCTTCAGTATTCTGGAACCGTCTCGAGCATTCCGACGAGTTCCCCAGACTTGAATCCGACCCGACCAGCAACTACGCAAAGGACGTTGTACGTCCCAATATGGAATATTTCGACGAAGCATTCGTAAGCGCCTATGATACCTACAAGACGACAGGTCTGCCCTCGGGCGCTATCTGCAACCCCGGTATCGAAGCTATCGACGCCGTACTCGCACATCAGTCCAGCGATTACTATTACTTTGTTGCCAATATCCTTACCAAGGAGACATTCTTCTCTGAGACCATCGAAGAGCACGACCAGAGAGTTGCTGAATGTGAGGAATACTACAGACAGGCAGCAGCTGAAGCTGTTGACGGAGAATAAGGAGACTGTATGAACAAGCTTGAAGTCCTCGCCCCCGCGGGAGACGAGGAGAGACTTGCCGCGGCGCTGAATTACGGCGCCGACGCGGTATATCTCGGACGCAAACAGTTCGGTATGCGTTCGTCTCCTATGAATTTTGAATTTGAACAGCTTGTAAAGGCTGTCGAGCTGGCGCACGCAAAGGGCGTGAAGGTATACCTCACCTGCAATACCCTGCCCCGAAACAACGAGATTCCCTTCTTCGAGCGCTTTGTCAAGGAGGCTGTCGAAGCAAAGGTTGACGCTCTTATCGTAGCGGATATCGGTCTGCTGATGCTTATCAGGAAGTATGCTCCCGATATGGAGATACATATCTCAACACAGACTGGTATTGTCAACTACGTAACGGCGAATGAGCTCTACAATATGGGCGCGAAGAGAGTCGTTCTCGCGAGAGAGCTGTCTCTCGACGAGATAGCAGAGATTCGCGCAAAAACTCCCTCCGACCTCGACATCGAGTGCTTCGTTCACGGAGCTATGTGTGTGTCGTTCTCGGGAAGGTGCCTGCTCTCGCAGTATCTTGTCGGTCGAGACGCCAACCGCGGCGAATGTGCTCAGCCCTGCCGCTGGAGCTATCACCTTGTAGAAGAAAAGCGCCCGAACGAGTTCTACCCGATATTCGAGGACGAAAAGGGCACGTATATCCTCAATGCGAAGGATATGTGTATGATAGAATACATCGACAAGCTCGCTGAGGCGGGTGTATACAGCCTTAAAATTGAGGGACGTGCAAAATCCGCGTACTATGTCACCGTTGTCACAAACGCGTACAGGCTCGCTGTGGATGAATACTACAAGGATCCGTATAATTTCAAGCTCCCCGACTGGATACGCGACGAGGTGTATAAGGTCAGCCACAGGCAGTACTGCAGCGGCTTCTTCTTTGGCAGACCCGACAACTCCCAGTATTACGAGAACAGCGGCTATATCCGCAATTACGACGTTGTCGCTGTCGTTGACGAATGCAGAGACGGCACGGTTTACTGCACTCAGCGCAACCGCTTCTTTGCAGGCGATACCGTGGAGCTCCTTGCACCGTCGAGCAAACCCGTTGAGTTGAAGCTCGATACACTGTACGACGAAAACGGCGTGCAGATAGAGACTGCCAATCACGCGATGATGAAGTTCAGCTTCCCGTGTGATATGAGCTTTCCTGCGGGTACTGTGATCCGCAAGGCGGTAGACTGATATGAGCATCGAGGTCACATTCGGAAAACTCCGCGAGGAAGACCTCCGCGAGGCATTTGAGCTCTGTACGAGGTGCTTCGGGGAGTTTGTCTCATTCGAGAACGTCCGCGAGACTTATCAGCTCTGCAAAAATGACAGGAATTACCATTTTATCGTTGGCAGGCATAACGGAAAAGTAGTCGCTTATGCGTCTATGATACTCAGCTATAACCTATTCGACGGGACCTATCCTGTCGCTACACTGTGGTATGTCTGCGTGCACGAGGACTACAGGCGGCAGGGCGTCGCAAGGGCTCTTTTCCGCGAGATAGACCGCATAGCCGACGAGAACAGCGTTGAGGTCATAATGCTCACCTGCGATAAGGATAACCTGCAGGCGAAAAAGCTGTATAGAACGCTCGGATACGCCGAGGACACGGAAACACTGTTTCTAAAGAACATCTATGAACAATGGGACTAAAAAAGAGGGAATGTCTCCGCAAATAACAGCGGAGCTTCCCTATAATTTTTACAAAATGTATTTTTTCGGCATAAAAATGTATCAAGTTGTTTGAGAATCAAGGAGGTTTTAACTATGCAAAACTTTGACTATATGACACCCACAAGACTTATTTTCGGCAGGAACGTTATTGAAAAGCTCCCTGAGGTAATGGCACAGTTCGGAAGGAAGATACTGCTCACCTACGGTGGCGGCAGTATCAAGAAAATCGGTCTCTATGACAGGGTTAAGGAGCTCCTGTTAGACTTCGATATCATCGAGCTTTCGAGTATCCAACCGAATCCGAAGTACGACCCAAGCGTGCTTGACGGTGTAAAGCTCTGCAAGGAGAATTGTGTCGATGTGATACTTGCAGTCGGAGGCGGCAGTGTGCTCGACTGCTCCAAGGCTATCGCGGCGGGAGCAAAGTACGACGGCGACCCGTGGGACCTGATTTCATACAAAGTTAAGGCGCAGGAAGCTCTCCCTATCGTGGACATAATCACACTTGCCGCAAGGGGCAGCGAGTATGACTGCGGCGGTGTTATCTCCCGCATTGAGACGAATGACAAAATAGGCTACGTGGACACGAACCTCTTCCCTGCTGTATCGTTCCTCGACCCAACCTACACGTTTACTGTATCGAAAAAGCAGACCGCGGCAGGCTGTGCCGATGCGATGAATCACATTATGGAGCAGTATTTCTGCGAGGATTCAACTCTGCTAAACGACGGCTTTATGGAGGCAGGACTCAAGAGTCTGATGGTCAACGCGAAGAAGTGCCTTGATGATCCTGAGGACTATACAGCAAGAGCTGAAATGATGCTCACCTGCACCTACGGCTGCAACGGCATTTATGCGCTCGGAAACAGTATGTCTGGCTGGCCGTGTCACGGTATGGAGCACGCGCTTTCCGCTTACTATGACATCACACACGGCGAGGGACTTGCTATAATCACTCCCCGCTGGATGAAGCATATCCTCAGTGAAAAAACGGTTGACCGATTCGTGAAGTACGGCGTAAATGTGTTCGGTATCGACAGCAGCCTTGAAAGGTTTGCAATCGCGGAAAAGGCAATTCAGGCTACCTACGATTTCTTCAAGTCTATCGGCATTCCGATGACGCTCCGGGAGGTCGGTATCGACGAGAGCCGCATTAACGAAATGGCACATCACGTCGCCGTAAACGAGGGGCTCGAAAACGCTTGGGCTCCGCTGTTTGAAAAAGATATCGCTGAAATATTCACCGCCTCTTTATAAGGAGGTGTTCCGACTTGTCAAATGCTGAATTGAAGCCTTTTGCTCCCGAGCCGTTAAAAACAGGCGATAAGGTCGCAATAATATCCCTTTCGAGCGGGATCATCGGTGAGCCGTACTGCGCTCATGAAAGGGAGCTTGGCTTGCGCCGTCTGCGTCATTTCGGGCTCGAACCCGTTTTCACCGAGCACGCACTTATGGGAAGAGACTACATAATGGCGCACCCCGAGGCGCGTGCTGCCGACCTCAAAGCCGCCTTTCTCGATGACTCGGTTAAGGGCATAATCACTTCAATAGGCGGATTCGAGACCTTCCGCACCTTTCCGTATCTTATGGAGGACGAAGAATTCATAAATGCAGTACGTCAGAACCCTAAGTTCTTCCTCGGTTTCTCAGATACTACCAACAACCACTTTATGTTCCGCAGGATGGGCTTGCAGACCTTCTACGGACAGGCGTTTATGTGCGATATTGCAGAGCTTTCGGGAGATATGCTCCCCTTCTCCAAGGCGCAGTTCGAGAGCTGCTTTGCCCCGTATCATGGCAGGAAAATAACTCCCGCCGAAGTATGGTACGAGGAAAGAGCGGACTTTTCCGCCGCCGCAGTCGGGACTATGCCTGTACAGCACAAAGAGGAACACGGCTACGAGCTTTTGCAGGGCAGCCCTATTTTTGAGGGCGAGCTCCTCGGCGGCTGTATCGACAGTATGGGAGAAATGCTCATCGGAGCCAATATGGAGCTTCTCAGCGAGCTGCTCGGCGATGAATTGATAAATAATCCGCAGCTTGCCGAAGATCTGAGAATACAAAGCGAGATAACACGCAGATACAGCATTTTCCCGACCGCAGATGAATGTCGCGGTAAGATACTCTTTGCCGAGACCAGTGAAGTAATGCCTACTCCCGAAATGCTGAGGGAGTATCTCACCGCATTGAAGGGCGAAGGGGTATTCGGGAAGCTGAACGGTATCATAGTCGGCAAGCCAATGAATGAGAAATTCTACGACGAATACAAGTCAGTATGGTGTGAAATTGTGGAAAACAAGGATATTCCGATACTGTATAACGTCAACTTCGGGCACGCAGCTCCGAGAGCCATACTCCCCTACGGTGCTGTGGCTCGCGTTGACGCTGACAGGCAGGAAATAACTCTGCTGAATACATAATTGATAAAAAAGGGAGCTTGTCCGAGAAAAAGCGTCGGACAAGCTCTTTATGTTTATGTATCAATACAGATCGGATTCAGAATGTAAAACCTCCGCCCATAGTAACGCTGTCCGCAGCAGGAGCCTCCAAAAGCCTAAAAATCAATTGTTGCCGTAAACTTCTTTCCCTTGCAGCTGACGTTCAAATTGAAACCATTGCGAGCGGCGGCAGATGAAGCTATCGCAAGACCGAGACCGTGACTTCTCTTGTCGCTCCGAGCCTTGTCACCCTTGACAAACGGCATCAGCAAGTCCTTGGTATCGACATACTCGGTCACATCATTGACTATGCACAGCCGCTTTTTATCAGCGGTGACAGTAATGACTCCGTCATCGCGTGTATACTTCACAGCGTTGGATATAAGGTTCTCAACAGCCGCCGCGAGCACGTCCTCGTCCGCGCTCACCTGCCCTCCGAGGTCTGTCTTCAACTCTATATTTCTCTCATCGAGCGCTGCACGATACTTATCGAGAAGCCGCTCTGTCAGCGCCTTTATATCAACTTTCTTTTTGTTCAGCTTTTTCATCTGCTCATTTTCGCTGAGCTCCAGCGTCTTTGCGATGATATCGTCGGTGTAGGAGACATTATTCATTATCGAGCTGATGTATTTCAGCTCCTTTTCGCTTCCGCTGTCCTTTCGGAGCTCTTGTAAATTCTCGGCATAGCCGCCGATTACAGCGAGCGGTGTTTTGAGGTCGTGGGCGAGGTTGTTGATAAGACCGCGCTGGTAGTCCTCGAAGGCGTAGCGAGCCTTGTTTTTCACATTCCTTATAATGCATATCACCAGCACGAGCAGCATCGGTATGATGAAGGTCAGAGCCGTTACTACTGCGTACTTTCTGACCGCGTGCCTGTTCAGCGTGTTTATCCGCGTAACGCTTGTGATAGCTGTGACGCCGTACTCGTTGTCGAATTGTATGAGCTTATCCCCGTAAAAATCGTAAACATTCTTCTTTTCGGGAGACGCCACCTGCATTCCCCAGCGCACATCCTGAGAGTTTGACTTGCGCTTGTACTGCTCGAATATCTCGTCGAACTTTTCGGGGTCAGCACCCCATATGCCGTCAAAGCCGCCTTTCGGATAGGAATCGGGTGAATCGCGGTCGGCGAGGGTAACAAGTTCAAAGCCCTGCTCCTTGGCGTCTATCACAAGCTCGCGCTCGTCGATGAGCTTATCGTCGTCCCATTCCAGATTTGAGAAAAACGGCAGTTCATATCTCTTCACCTCTATCTCGTGAGGTATCATCTTGTTTTTTTCTCTGTTCAGATAGAGGCTGTTTATAAAGAATTCATAGCCCACCTTACCGCTTCTCTGGTCCTTGAAGTACTGCGCAAACAGCTCGTTCAGCTCGGGGATATCGAACTCCTGAGGGTCATAGCTGCAATAGCGCCTTCCCTCAGTATCGGGGGCTTCACGGATGACTATCCACATCCTCGCCCTGTTCGAGAGTATGACATTCCCGTCAGCATCGACAGCCCATTTCGCGGACACGCTCTCAGGGTCGTCGTAGGTCGTAGCAATGATATACGGAGCATTATTTAAACCTGCTGTAGTTATCTCTCTGAAAGCACTGAGACAAAGTGAGAATTCAGTAGGTCTGTTCATTCTCACCGAGATATCCGAGCGGTGCTCTATCTGTGAACTGAAACTGCTTATCTCATCGGAGTTTTGAAGCTCGCTTTCATTCTTGATATAGGTGCTGCCGATAGAAACACTTAAATATAATACAGTTATCGTCAGCAGTATCGGCAGTATCATTCCCGAAGCAAACATTCTTATAAATGTCGTTCGCTTAGGCTTGCGCATAGGGTTTTTACGTTTCATTCCGTTCCCTCCTTCGTCAGCTTATACCCCCGTCCCACGAGCGTCTTTATCTGCGAGCCTGCGCTTCCGAGGGCTTTTCTGAGCTTCTTGATATGATTGTCCACAACGCGGTCGCTGCCGAAATAATCGCAGCCCCAGACCTTGTCGAGGAGGGTATCGCGTGTGACGACCCAGTTCTGGTGCTCAAGCAGATACCGAAGTATCGCGAATTCCTTCGGTGGGAGTTCTACCTCCTCCTTACCGGTGAAGCATCGCAGGGTACGCTTGTCGAGAGTTATCGAGCCGCAGGAGAGCTTGTCGTTCATATCGTTTCCAGCACGGCGGACAAGAGCCTCGCACTTGCTGTACAGCACCGACAGCAGGAAGGGCTTGACGATATAGTCGTCGCAGCCGATATCGTAGCCGCTGAGGATATCCTCCTCGCGCCCGCGCGCCGTGATGAAAACAACGGGTATGTCGCTCTTCCTGCGCAGCTGTCTGCACAGCGTGAAGCCGTCTATCTCGGGGAGCATGATATCGAGCAGTACGAGGTCGTAGCCTTCAAGTCCGCCGCCTATCATATCGAGAGCGTCGCCGCCGTTCATCACAGCCTCGACCTTCGTGCCCTTGTTCCCGAAATATTCCTGTATCATATCGCATATTTCGGCGTCGTCCTCTACAATAATAATCCTGTTCATAAGTCACTCGCTCCTTCCCCTGTGATCATAGTATAAACTGACGATGTATCCTTTTTATATCCTTTGTGTGCTTTTTAATTATATCTGTATTATGGGGAATTGTCAAACCGCGCACAAAAAAGCAGCACCTGTTAAAGTGCTGCTTTTTTCTATGAACATCAGCTCTCGGGGAGCTCGCTTATCCTGCTCGCGTCATACATCTGAATTGATAACGCGTCGCGTGCTGTTACTCCGTCACCGTTGTTGTATACGTCGGCATTGAGAAGCCCCTGCTCTGTGAGCTTGTACTTGTCCTTGTTGCCGAGATACTGGAGTATCGCTACTGCATCGGCTACTGTGACCTTCTCGTCGAGGTTAGCATCACCCCAGAGCTCAGCGACAGGTGCGGCAGTAGTTGTAGTCGTTGTGGTCGTCGGAATAGTAGTTGTCGTGGTTGTCGTAGTAGTTGTAGTTGTAGTTGTAGTTGTGGTCGATTCAGTCGTTGTAGTTGTGGTTGGAATAGTTGTGGTCGTTGTTGTCTCGGGAACTGTGGTAGTAGTGGTCGTAGTAGTTGTAGTGGTCGTTGTTGTGGTGGTAGTTGTTGTTGTTGTCGTCGTTGTGGTTGTAGAAGTTGTGGTAGCTGCAGGTCCCTGAATCTGAGTACCCGCCTTGGCTACGATAGCCTCATCTATGCTGAAATCTGCGGTGTCGTTTTCAGTTTCAACGTAGAGGATATAGCTCGAGCCCTCGGGAAGCTTATAATTCGGATTTGAAAGCTGAACGTAGTCGCCGTTTGACTGTGCGTATGCTATGTGGTCGTATTTGGTCTCTCCGCTTGAATCGGTGTACTGGAGCGACAGCATCATATTGCCCGTACCTGCCGCAACCACGCTGAAGCTGTACTCCTCGCCCGCTTTAAATGTGTTGGCGTCAAGAGTTTTCATTGCGCCGTGCCATGACTTGCTTCTGCCCGAAATCGTCAGAGCCTTACTGCCCGCGTAAGCTGTACCGCCTGTGTTGACGGTGGACTCGCCGCGAGCCTCCCAGCTATCGTTGCTTGATTCAAATGTGTCGTGGTAGTAATATCCATTAGCGTCAGGCTTTATCGGCTCTGCGGGAACAGGGTCGCCGCCGCCCTGAAAGCCGCTTCCGTCGCTGGTCATCGTTACAACAAAGGTGGAAACGCTGTTTCCGGGGAGTTGACAGGTGAACGACGAGCCGCTTGCCGTCAGACCCTTGGTCTGCGCAAGATTTTCGTTCGCGGAAGTCCTGTATCGGTCAACGTTTGTGATACTTCTGCCGCTGAGGTTGAACTGCTGAGATACCTCGTTGCTGCTGTTATTTACTGCAACTATCTCGACCTGCGTATCGCTGTGCTTATACGCGGAAACGTAAATGCCGCTGTTAGGCTGCTCGGTCGCGTCGATACGAACATCGCCCGGGCGGATATACTTTGAATACTGCGCCATCATATAGCCGCGCTTAGTCGGCTGACCGTCGTCCTGACCGATAAGGCTGTAGCTGCGTCTGATGTACCACCAGGTGTATACGCTCATATTGCCGACTACAAGACCGTTGTGAATATTCTCCGCTACCTTTATCGCCTCAGGGAAACGGTTTGCGGAGTTGCTGTCCGAGTTCGGTACATAGACCTCGGTCATCCAAATCTCCTTTCCCGAGCTTTCAAGAACAGGAAAGTCCATCTTATCTCTCGGTGTGCCATAGAAATGGGTGCCGAAAAGGTCTGTATTCGCATTAGCCTTTGCGTTGTTCAGTATCTTGTTGTAATAGTCCCTGCCGTTGCCCCACGCACCGTACTGGAAGGTCTCGGGCGACATCAGCTTCGCATTTGTTCCTGACTTTACAGTCTGACCGTAATTTGCAATGAAGTTGGTCGTGCGGTCAGGACTCCAGTAAGTCCAGTCCGTGGAATAGTCAGGCTCATTCTGCACCGATACCGAATAGAGGTTCACGCCCTGACCCTCGACATACTTTATAAAGCTGTTCAGGTGCTGGGCGTACTGTGCTTCGGCGTTGTCGTTAAGCACGTACTTGCCGCCGTTAGTTCCGCCCGAGCCTGCCTTGCGCATACTTGAAGGCGGGTTCCACGGAGTTGCGAATACTGTCGCACCGAGCTTCTGAGCGCCCTTTGCTGTCGGTATAGCACGCGACCACGCGCTCTGGTCGTCGCTGACATAGATACGCAGAACTGTCAGTCCGAGCTGATTGTTGCCTGTTCCGAACGCGGTCTGTATCTGCGCATCTGTAAGGTCGTAGCCCTGCCACTCGGGAAGATTCATACCTCCGAAGCCGCGTATCGTCTGATAGGTCTTGCCTGTGTTGACTGTGCAGGCGGAAGCCGCCTCTGCGCTGATTACAGGCGTTGTACTGCTGAACACTGCCGACATCGAAAGCAGCATCGCACTGCTTACTGCGCCCGACAGCAGGCGCGTCATTTTTCCTCTTAATGACATATGATTACCTCCCAAAAGTATTTGTCTTAACGATTGATAGACTGATTTCATCTACATATATCATACAACATATGAACAAATTGTTAAACCCATATTTTAGTAAGGTAGTGGATAATTTATTGATTCTGTAATGTTTTTGTCTAAAAAGAAAACCTCCGTTAAAATAGCGGAGGCTCTCTTTTGGTATTGGAGGGAAATTCTTATCGTTTTATTACACGGACATCATTTCTGTCCGTAGTAAGCGTTTGCACCGTGCTTGCGGAAGAAGTGCTTGTCAAGAAGTCTCTGCGGCATATTCGGCGTATCGGAGCGAAGTGTTTTCGTTATCCACGCCATAGCCGAAAGCTCCTCGAGCACAACAGAATTATGCACGGCTTCCATACAGTCCTTGCCCCATACGAATGGTCCGTGGTTTGCCACGAGGACTGCGGGGATATTCCGGTATTCCTTACAGCACTCGACAATGACCCTGCCCGTCTCGAGCTCATATTCGCCCTTGACCTCGGCATCCGTCATCTCACGTGTACAGGGTATCTCTCCGTAGAAGTAATCACCGTGAGTAGTCCCGAGCGGCGGTATCCCGATGCAAGCCTGCGCGAATGAGGTAGCGTACCTGCTGTGAGTGTGAACGACTCCGCAGACGCCGTCGAAGTTTCTGTATATTTCAAGATGTGTAGGCGTATCGCTCGACGGAGACAGTCTGCCCTCGACCTTTTCACCGTCGAGAGTGAGGACAACGATGTCGTCAGCCGTCATAGAGTCGTATTCAACACCGCTGGGCTTGATAGCGACAAGTCCCGACTCGCGGTCGTATTCGCTGACATTGCCCCACGTAAATGTAACAAGTCCGTACTTGGGAAGGAGCAGATTCGCCTTTAGTACGCGCTCTTTAAGCTCCTTAACGTCCATAGATAACGTCTCCCAGCATCATATCGCGCTCAAGCTGATACTTCGTTGTGTTCTTGTCGATAACAACGAGCTCTATACCCATAATACGAGCAAAATCGCGTACAGTCTCGTCTGTGATATCGTAGGAGAGAACAGTGTGGTGAGCTCCGCCTGCGATTATCCAGCACTCCAGTCCCTCAAGGAAAGAGGGAGCGGGCTTCCACATCGTTCTTGCAACGGGAAGATTAGGCATTGTCTGGAAGGGCTTCTCGCACTCAACATCCTGAGCGATAAGACGGAGTCTGCCGCCGATGTCGATAAGGGACAGCGCTTTTGCGGAGCCCGCCTTGCCCTCGAATACTAATCTTGCAGGAGGTTCCTTGCCTCCGATGCCAAGATGATGAACTTCTATTCTCGGTCTGTCAGCCGCAATGGACGGGCAGACCTCTAGCATATGCGAGCCGAGAATGAGCTCGTGCTTGTAGTCGTAGTTGTAGTCCTCCATAAATGAGGTGTTTCCGTCTGGATACATAGCCTTGACGATAGCAGTCATACCTGCGGTCTTCCAGTCGCCTTCCGCACCGAAACCGTAGCCCTTGTGCATAAGGTGCTGTGTAGCAAGACCGGGGAGCTGCTTCATACCGTAGAGATCCTCAAACGTGTTGGAGAATGCCTTTGCACCCTCGCGGACAAGTATCTTCTCGATAGCTATCTCCTCGCGAGCCTGATAGCGGATAGCTTCCTCATCAGCCTTGTCGAAGTCGTAAAGCTCTGCGTATTCCTTCATCAGAGAGTCAATCTCAGCGTCTGTAACAGCGTCCATCAGCTTAACAAGATCGCCGACAGCAAAGGTGTTGACAGACCAGCCAAGCTTGATCTGAGCCTCTACCTTATCGCCCTCGGTAACTGCGACCTCGCGCATATTATCGCCGAAGCGGACGATTTTCAGGCTCTTGCTGAAAAGTACTCCGACAGCCGCACGCATCCAGTCAGCTATCTTGCCCTGAACCTCGGGATCAGCCCAGTGACCCGCCACAACAGCTCTCGGCATACGCAGACGCGCACCGATGAAGCCGTGCTCGCGGTCACCGTGAGCGGACTGGTGGAGGTTCATATAGTCCATATCAATAGCCTCGTTGGGGATATTGTCATTGAACTGAGTATGGAAGTGGAGCCACGGCTTCTGGAGCATTGCCAGACCGTTTATCCACATCTTTGAAGGCGAGAACGTGTGGCAGAATGTGATAATGCCTGCGCACTCGTCATCATAATTTGCTTCCTTGATTATCTTGGTTATCTCCTCGGTCTTCTTGACCGTGAGCTTGTACTCAACAGGAAAAGGAAGTTTAAGCCCCGCAACTATCTTCTTGGAGTCCTCCTCGACCTGTCGGAGTGTTTCCTCTCCGTACAGGAACTGGGAGCCTGTTACAAACCAGAATTTCATCTATCATCTTTCCTTTCTGTCATTCGGTAACTGACGCTCTGACAGCCGAGAGCCCCGAAATATATTTTTTCATATAAGCGTTCAGACCGTCGATGTCCTCCTGTTTGGGAGAAACGGTACTGCCCTTCATATCAGCGAAAACTCTGCTTCCGAGATAGGTCTCGAGGGATTCGCCGCTGTTCTTGTTAGCCATATATGCCGCAAGGAGAGCAATTCCCCATGCGCCGCCCTCGCCTGCTGTCTGCATGAGCGTTACATCTGCTCCGAGAGCAGCCGCAAGGAAGTTCTGACTGGGTACGGGAGTCTTGAAGAATCCGCCGTGAGCGTAGATACGCTCGAGCTTGACGTGCTCCTCCTCGGTGAGGATATCCATTCCCGCTTTAAGCGCCGCAACGCATGAATAAACGAGAGAACGTGCAAGATTGCGGATATTGAGCTCTGACTCGGGACTTCTCATAAGGAGAGGTCTACCGTCCCTTACGCCTGTTACAGGCTCACCGGCATAGTAGTTGTAGGATATGATACCGTCGCAGTCGGGAGTACCCTCCGCGGCGAGAGAATACAGCATATCATAGAGCTTGCCCTTGGTCATATCGACCCCCGCTTCCTTGAGGAAGCCGCCGAACATACCGAACCACGCATCGAGATCGGATGTACAGCTGTTGCAGTGGACCATAGCCACGGGGGCACCGCACGGGGTAGTAACGATGTCTATCTCGCGGTGAACGGATTTAAGCTTATCCTCAAGTACAATCATCGAGAATATAGACGTTCCCGCAGAGACATTGCCCGTCTTGGGAGTAATGCTGTTAGTGGCAGCCATACCCGTCTGAGCGTCGCCCTCGGGCGGACAGAACGGAACACCTGCCTTGAATGTGCCTGTCGGGTCAAGGAGCTTCGCTCCAGCCTCTGTAAGAGTACCCGCGCACTCCCCTGCCTGTACGATTTTCGGAAGAAGCTCCGAGAGGCTCTTTTTCAGCTCTGTACCTGCCGTAAGAGTGTCGAATCTCGACATCATAGCCTTGTCGTAATCGCAGGTCTTGGGGTCTATAGGGAAGATGCCCGAAGCGTCACCCGCTCCGATTACCTTCTCAGCCGTAAGCAGGTAGTGCACATATCCCGCGAGCGTAGTCATAAACGCAAGTCTGTTGATATGCGGCTCCTTGTTCAGAACAGCCTGATACAGATGAGCCACGCTCCAACGCTGAGGAATGTTGAAGTCGAAGGCGTCAGTAAGACGCTCGGCAGCCTCCTCGGTCATAGTGTTGCGCCACGTCCTGAAAGGCACGAGCTGTTCATCATTGCTGTCGAAGGCTAGATAACCGTGCATCATCGCCGAAATACCCATAGCCGCAGCCGATTCGAGCTTAACGCCGTATTTATTCTCGACATCCTTCATAAGGTCGGCAAAGCAGTCCTGCAAGCCCGACTTTACATTATCGAGTGAGTATGTCCACACTCCGTCAAGGAGCTCGTTCTGCCAGTCGTGAACACCCGCAGCAAGCGGCGTGTGTGTGTCATCTATGAGGACAGCCTTGATACGTGTCGAGCCGAATTCGATACCTATAACAGCCTTACCGCTGTTAATTATATCAGCACCGCTCATTTCTTAACTCCTTTTGCCTCAGCAGGTCTTGAAGATGAGAGATTGGCTTTTTTGCGGCGGGCAATGATGATACTCTGAACTATGAGGAATATACAGAGCATCGAGGCATTTGTGATACCCGTCCACCAAGCCTGATCAAGACCGATGGATGAAACGATATTCTGAATAAGTGCGAGAGAAAGAACGCCGAAAAGTGTACCTACGATATTTCCGACGCCGCCCGTAAGCATAGTTCCGCCGATGATGGACGAAGCGATCGCGTTCATCTCCGCGCCCGAAGCGTGTGTAGCCGAACCCGAGCCTACGTGCATAAAGTAAACAAATCCGCCAATTCCGCCTAATATACCGCACATAAGGTATGCAAGGAATGTCGTTCTCTTTACATTTATTCCGAGCATGAGTGCGCTTTGTCTGTTGCCGCCGACAGCGTAGAAATTACGGCCTGTCTTCGTCCATTTGAGGAAGACGAACAGCAGTGCAACGACCACAAGAGCTACGATAACGCCTATTTCTATGTATGCGTCGATATATTCGCCTCTCTTGTTGTATGAGCCAAGGAAAGGAACGGTGATCCTCGTTTCCTTGAGCTTTACGAAAGCCTCGTTCTGTACGTTGAACGGGTTCGTGTTGACGATAGTCGTCATGCCTCGCGCGAAGAACATACCCGCGAGAGTTACAATGAACGGCTGAATGTCAAGATAGGCTACGAGGTAGCCCTGTACCAGTCCGAAAGCGAGACCGATACCGAGTGATATGAGTATAGCTCCGACGACGCTGCCGCTGTGCATATCGAGGTAAACGGCTGAGCTCATACTTACGAGAGCTGCCATACCTCCGACCGAGATATCGATTCCGCCTGTTATCATAACGAGAGTCATACCGCAGGCGAGAATGATAAGAGCGGCGTTTGCGTTGAGCATATTGAAAAATGTCTGTGCTTTAAGGAATCCCGAACCAAGAACGATTATCGCGAACAGATACATCAGTACAAACACGACTATCGTTATCGACATCAGAAGATTGGTATCGGAGAGATTCCCGAGCAGACTCCTTCGCGTTTTCGCGGGAGTCAGATACTTCTGCGACATAAATTATTCCTCCGTTTCAAACGCTTTATCAGCTTTTCAGCTCTGCCTTTTCAGGCGAGCGCAGCTTCTTGAAAACAGCTGCTATCTTTTCTCTTACTATAGGAGCACTCAGCACAACAAGGGCAATAACTACTACCGCCTTATATGCTGACAGGGCTTCCGAGTTTACATCAAATTTGTAAAGCGTTGTTGTAAGGAACTGGATAACGTATGCGCCGAGAATGGAAGCGGATATCTTGAATTTACCGCCTCCGAGCGAGTTTCCGCCGATAGCTACAGCAAGGATAGCGTCCATTTCGATATCCTTCGCAGTAACGGAGTAGTTGATGGTAGAAAAACGGCTTACCTTTATGAAGCCCGCAACAGCTACACAGAGTCCGAGGAAAACATAGGTAATGAACTTGATGAAAGCAGGATTCAAACCGTTGAGGCGGGAAGTCTGCTCATTCAAGCCAACCGACTGAATGTACAGCTTGAGATTCGTAAACTTCATTATCAGCGCAATGATGATGAAGCACGCAAGCGCAATAAAGAACGGAGTCGGTATCGGTATTCCGGGAATATAATTTCCGAAAATGGAGAAGGTCTTATCATTGACCACGGGGAGCTCGTTGTTGTTTATCCACGCAGCAATGGAGCGTCCTGCCGTAAATAGTATTAGGGTAGCGACCATCGGCTGTATCTTGAAGACAGAAACGAGCAAGCCGTTGAAGGCTCCGAAAGCCATAGCAACGAGGCAGCATACGATGAAGGCGACGATAATGGGCGCCTGTAACTCGTCGGGACGGGAATTCGTTCCGCAGAGCACTCGCAGTACCACACTTCCAGCGATAGCCATAGCAGCACCGACAGAAATATCCTGTCCGCGTGAAGCCGCGGTAACGAGAGTCATACCGATAGCGAGTATCGCGAGCTCGGAGCCATAGTCGATAATGGAGATGATATTTCCCGAGAGAACGGGATTTCCATCACTGTTGGGACCTATCGTTATCTTGAAGAACGAACGGTCAACGATAAAATTAAACAAAGCAAGAATGAACAGAGCAGCGATCGGGATGAATATCTGATTTCTGAACAAAGCTGTTATAATGTTGCCTTCGGTTTTTGTTTTGTTGCTCACTCCTGCTCACCTCCTGCAATAGTATTCATAATGGAATTCTGCGTAAGCTGGTCGCCCTTGAGCTCGCCGACAAGCTTGCGATCGCGCATAACGAGAAGACGTGAACAGGTACGCAGCATCTCATCGGTCTCGGACGAGATAAAGGTTATGCTCATACCCTCGGAAGCAAGCTTGAGCACAAGCTTCTGTATATCCACCTTTGTACCGACGTCGATACCGCGTGTAGGCTCGTCGAGGATAAGGTACTTCGGGTGCGTAAGAAGCCAGCGTCCGAGAATGACCTTCTGCTGGTTACCGCCCGAAAGCGACTTTATAGGAGTCTCGACCGAAGCGGTCTTGATGTCGAGCAGCTTTATGTACTCGTCAGCGAACTTGGTAGCCTCAGCCTTTGAGAAAGGCTTGAAGAAGCCCTTCTTGACCTGTAAGGCGAGAATGATATTGTCGCGGACAGACAGGTCGCCGACGATACCGTCGCGCTTTCTGTCCTCGGCAAGGTAAGCTATGCCCTGCTTCATAGCGTCGATAGGCTTTTCGATATTGACAGGCTTTCCGTCAACCTTGACTCTACCGCTCGTGACCTTATCAGCGCCGAAGATAGCGCGTACACACTCGCTTCGTCCCGAGCCGAGAAGACCCGTGAAGCCGTTTACCTCGCCCTTGCGGATATGGAAGTTGAAGGGCTTGATACCCTCGGTAGAACAGAGCTCCTCAGCCTCGTAAACGATCTCGCTCTTCTTTTCATCGAAGGTCGGAACATCGTTCTTGATATCAGCCATATCGTCAAGCTCCTTGCCAAGCATTTTTGATACGAGCTGAACACGCGGCAAATTCTCTATCTCGTACTCGCCCACAAGCTTGCCGTCGCGAAGAACGGTTATCTTGTCACAGACCTCATAGACCTGATCGAGGAAGTGGGTAACGAAGATGATACCTACTCCCCTGCTCTTGAGGTCACGCATAAGCTTGAACAGCTTTGCGACCTCGGATTCGTCGAGTGATGACGTAGGCTCGTCAAGGATAAGGATATTGCAGTCCATCTCGACAGCACGGGCAATAGCGACCATCTGCTGAACAGCGATAGAGCAGCTTGCCAGCTGCTGAGTGGACTTGACATTGATATCAAGTGATTTCAGTACCTCGTCAGCCTTGCGGTTCATATCACGCCAGCTGACGAAAGCTCCCTTGCCGCGTCCGATGAAGATATTCTCGGCAACAGTAAGATTAGGGCAGAGTGAAATTTCCTGATAAACCGTACTTATGCCGTAATTCTGAGCCTCCTGAGGAGAGCGTATCTGCACGGGGATATGACCCTTGAGGAAGATATCTCCGCTGTCTTTAACGTGAACTCCCGTGAGTACCTTGATAAGTGTGGACTTACCTGCGCCGTTTTCGCCCATAAGCGCGTGAATCTCACCCTCATGGAGGGTAAAATCAACGTTTTTTAACGCTTTTACACCTGGAAACGATTTGTAAATCCCCCGCATTTCCAGCAACGTTTTCGCCTGCATTGCGTTTCCTCCTAAGCGTATTTTCGTTGTATTCTGCAAAAATGATTCTAAAATTAGTGCGGTGACAAATGGCATATACGAAGGTGTCACCGCACTTATTTGTTTATTCAGTGTCCTGTGGATCAGATACCGTAATTCTGAACGTCCTCGTCAGTGATAGTTGTAGCATCGAAGCCCTTCTCGTTCATAATGATGGTCTTCTCGGAGAGAGTCTCACCCTTTTCGAGCTTGTCGATGATATCAACGATGTAAGAAGACTGGAAGGGGTTGCACTGTCCGTCGTAGTTCCAGTTGCCTGCCTTGAGTTCCTCAAGAGCCCACTTGTTGCAGTCAAAGCCCATTACAACAACGTCCTTGCCAACGCCATGCGAGATATTGGCCTTGTCAAGAGCAGCAACAGCGCCCTTAGCCATATCATCGTTCTCGGCGTAGATAACGTTGAACTTCTTATTAGCGTCGATAGCGGACTGAACGATCTGCTGAGCCTTTTCAGCGTTCCACTCAGCTGTCTGCTCAACAACGATGTTCCAGTTGAGGTCGGAAGCTGTCTTTGTAAGAGCGCCCGAGCGACCCTTCTGAGCAGCGGAGCCCATTACACCCTGAAGGTGGATAATGTCATAAGAAGTAAGGTTCTGGCTCTTGAGCCAGTCAACAGCCTGCTCGCCTTCCTTATCCATATCGGAAACGATGGAGGCTTCGTAGAGGCTCGGATCAGCGTCAATAGTACGGTCGAAGAGGATAACTCTTACGCCTGCGTCCTTAGCGTCCTTGAGAACTGTGTCCCAGCCTGCTGTATCAGCAGCGGAAATGAGAAGGTAGTCAACAGAGTCCTGAATGTACTTCTGAGCGTAGTTGATCTGCTCCTCGTTCTTGAGGCTGTATGAGAATGAAGCGTCATATCCGTTGTCCTTAGTGAATGTAGCCTTGAGATCGTTAACATTAGCTGTACGGTAGCCCGACTCGTTAGGGTCGTTGTTGATAATGCCGACCTTGATGAGAGACTTGGACGAACCGCCCGAGCTTGACGGCGATGAGCCGTCGCTTGTACCGCAGCCTGCGAAAACAGCGCCGCAGAGAAGCATACTTGTTGCCATTGCAAGAACCTTGTTCATTTTCATAATAACTTTCCTCCATCCGATTGAAATTATTGATTAACGTTCGTATCGTTAACTTGTACTTACATTATAATGTTTTTGTACATACATTGATACCAAAAATAATGCGCTAAATGTTTATTATTTTTAGAATGTAATATTTTGTATACATTAAGGACAGATATTGGCGTTCGTCTGGAACTGCCTCGGGGTCTGTCCCGTATACTTTTTGAATATCTGACTGAAATACCGATAATCTCTGAAACCTACATCGTACGCGACTTCATAAATCATCTTCGACGTGCAGCACAAAAGCTCCCTTGCGTGAGCGATTCGTGCCGCTGCGATATACTCCGAAAGATTTTGTCCGTACTTTTTCTTGAACTGTGTACTGAGGTACGACGGACTCAGCCCGACCGCCTCAGCGACAACGAGCAGCGAGAGCTCATCATTCATATAGTTCATATCAATGTAGTCACGTGCCTTGGCAACAATACTCTTTCCGCTTTCCTTGGCAGAGCCTATACGCCACATTATGCAGTCGTACACTATCTTCCTCAGAAACTCGACAGTCTCGTTTGTATTCATCAGTTTCGAGCCGATGTCATCAGCTATGCCGAAGCGTTCGCAGAACACCTCATTGCTTATACCGATCTTTTCGGCAAAGGTATGAGCCGCAACGTAGATATCCATGCAAACATAAAGCCTGATAACGAGCGAGCCTATCTGCGAGAAATCGACCTCTTCGAGTATGGAGTCGAGCTTATCGGTGCAGTCCTCGAGCTTTCCGCTCTGTAAAAGGTCTTCGACCTTTCGTATGTCTATGCGTTTGACGTCCTGCATCATATCACTTTTTTTATCCATATCCATTACCCCACACGATATTGCCATTCAAAGAAGCCGTATATCTTACAGCTTCTTGACCGAGTCACGTATCTTAAGTTCGGGTGTGAATATTATGTCGTTATTGTCAGCCGAGGGCGAGCATATAAGATCTATGAGCTTCTCAGCTACAGCCTCGCCGAGCCTGCGCTTGGGGTGAGCGATAGTCGTGAGCGGCACATCGCATATCGAGGCATATTTTGAATCATCGATACCAAGAACAGATATCTCGTCGGGCACGCTTATGTCGTGCTCCTTGCAGAACTGCAGGAGCTTTACAGCTATATTGTCGTTGTAGCATACAACAGCAGTCGTCTCACTCAGCAGCACGAGCAGATTGTTCTCGCCCGAGGTAAATACCGAGTTCTTGTCAGAGGTCGCGAACCAGAGGACGTTTTCCTCGGCATTGCGCAGACCGTGAGCTATACAGCTCTTCGTAAAGCCGCTGTATCTCTTGTGGCCCTGAATATCGTCGAGAGCGAAGATACCCGCTATCCTTCTGTGTCCGCAGCCGAACGCATAGTCGGTAGCGAGTCTGCCTGCCGCCTCGTCGTCGATGGAAACACAGGGATAATCAGACCACGGATACTTTGCATTGAAGAACACCACAGGGATATTCTTTCTGCGGAGCTCATCGTAAAGCTCCATATTCGGATTGGGAAGCGCACTCTTCGACGGCTCGATTATGAGACCCTGTACGCCGCTCGAAATCATGCTCTGAAGAGCCTGCTGTTCCTCCGATACCTTGTTATGTGTGATGGCAAGCTGCATCGAATAGCCCGAATCATTGAGTACGCTCTCTATACCCGTAACTATCTGCGGGAAGATATAATCGGTGAAATAAGTGGAAATAACGCCGATATTTCTTACCTGCGAGGGCTGGTCGGGCTGTGCTGAGCCTGCCGAAACGAATGCGCCGCTGCCTCTTACGCGGCTGATGACGTTCTCGTTCTCAAGACACATAAGCGCCTGTCTGACAGTCTGTCTGCTGACGCCGTGTATTTCGCAGAGCTCTTTTTCGGTGAGGAAACGGTCCTTCGGCTTCAGATTGTTTGAAGCTATGTAGTCCTTTGCCCACTCAACGATATTCAAATATTTATAATCTTCCATTACTACCTCCTCAGCCCGATTGTATCTCGGTTTTTCTTTATGATAACACAAATATATCATTTTGTAAATACAACTTTGAAAATTGTCTGAAAAATTTGTATGTGCAGACAATATTTTTGTTCATAATTTGTGCACTTTGACATTACTTGTATTGCAAAAATATACTATTGACAAAAAATCGAATATAAGATATGATAATATCAACAAAACAAATACGGAGGTGCTGTTATGGAAAAGATAAAATGGGGTATCATCGGAACGGGACGCATCGCTCGCGCCTTTGCGACTGCACTTGCCGGAGTTCCCGATGCCGAGCTGTATGCAGTTGGCTCGCGGAGCAGCGAAAAATCGGCTTCTTTCGCCGCTGAATTCGGCTTTGCCAATTTATACGGCAGCTATGATGAGCTTCTCTCCGACGATAGTATTAATATAGTATACATAGCAACACCAATGGCTGCTCACTATGATGTATGTATGTCCGCGCTCCGTAAAGGCAGGAACGTCTTCTGCGAGAAGTCCGTAACTCTCAATGCCGCTCAGCTACGCGATATACTCGCTCTCGCTGACGAGAAGGAACTCTTTTTCTGCGAAGCGATGTGGATGAAATGCCGCCCGACCTACCTCAAAATGAAGGAATGGATAAGCTCGGGAAGGATAGGTGATATCCGCTGTATCAAGGCAGATTTCAGCAACCTCGTCCCCTATGACGCAAACGACCGCCTTTTCCGTGCCGACTGCGGCGGCGGCTCACTTCTTGACGTGGCCGTATATCCGCTGACCCTCGTCCATGACCTTCTCGGCGTACCCGTCTCTATAGACAGCGCTGCTCATATTGAAAACGGCATCGACCTCTCGGAATCGCTCATACTCCGCTACAATAATGGCGCTTTCGCCTCGATAGACGCAGGCTTCGAGATGTCTCTCCGCAACAACGCCGTGATCTCGGTCACCGACGGAAGTATCGTCTTCGGCGACTGCTTCTTCTGCTCCGATACCGTATCCCTCTATGACCGCGACCGCCGTCTTGTCGAGGAGTTCAATTCTCCTGCCCGTGTGAACGGCTACGAATACGAAATAGAAGAAGCCCACCGATGTCTTCGCAGCGGACTTACCGACAGCCCTTTGATCCCGCACTCGGCAACGCTTGAAGTAATGGAAATTATGGACGGGCTCCGCAAAGAGTGGGGAGTAAAGTTCCCGCAGGAGTAAACGGGACGTCGAGGACGCCGTCCCCTACAAACAAAAAAGCCATAAAGAAGTTAACTTCTTTATGGCTTTAATTTTACTTTGTACCGAAGATTCGGTCGCCCGCGTCTCCTACACCGGGAACAATGTACTTGTCCTCATTCAGTCCCTCGTCTATGACGCCTGTGTAAACGTCAACATCGGGGTGAGCAGTAGTCACAGCCTTCACACCCTCGGGAGAAGCGATGATGCACATAAACTTGATGTTGCTAACACCGAGCTTCTTTATCTCGGTGATAGCGGCAGTTGCGGAATTGCCTGTCGCCAGCATCGGGTCAACGATAATGACCTCACGCTCGCTGATGTCCTCGGGCATCTTCGAGTAGTACTGCACCGCGCCCTTGGAGTCGGGATCGCGGAAGATACCGATGTGACCTATCTTAGCCGCAGGAACGAGCGAGGTCACGCCGTCCACCATACCGAGACCTGCACGGAGGATAGGCACGATAGCAAGCTTCTTGCCCGATATTACTTTGGTCTTCGCAACGGCGATAGGGGTTTCGAGCTCTATCTCCTTGAGCGGCAGGTCGCGTGTAGCCTCGTAGCAAATGAACATCGCAATCTCGGATACGAGCTCGCGGAACTCCTTCGTACCTGTGTTCTTATCTCTTAAAAGTGAAATCTTGTGCTGTACCAGCGGGTGGTCTATTATATGTAACTCTCCCATTAAAGACAGCTCCTTTCTCATTTTATAATATTCATTTTTCGCGATACAGTAGCAGACCTCGTCCTCGGGAGCTATCCCCTCGCGGGCGAACCGCTGGACTGTATCGGTGATATGCATTGCTGATTTTGCGAGCACACGTCCCGAGCGCGTATTTTCGGCTCTGTGATATGCTTCAAGCTTTTCAACGTCTGTATGAGCGAATGCGTAGCGGATAAGTCCCGCAAGTACCTCGCCTGCATAGCCTCTGCCCTGAAAGCGTGAACCTATGCAGTATTCGACCTCCGCAGTCTGACATTCCTTCCACATCCTGCAAAAGGCAATCTGACCGATGTTCTCGCCGCTCGACTTCTCAATTACAGCCCAGCGGTACTTCGACTTAGTTCCCTTGGTGTACTCTTCAAGCAGAGCATTTACCTGCGAAATATCAGTGTAGACAGGCTCGCCGTACTCGTTCTGCACGTCAGGGTCAGCGACCCAGTTACGGAGCATATCCTCTGCGTCAGACGGCAGAAACGGTCGGCATATCAGCCTCTCGGTGTCGAAAATGTGCGCGTTAGTGTAGATCATCAGCCTTCAAGCGCGGTGATAAGGTCAACGCGGCGCTGATGACGTCCGCCCTCGAAGCCCGTAGTCACGAATATCTCCGCGAGCTCGCAGGCAAGACCGCTTCCGAGCACTCTCGCACCCATGCACATTACATTGCTGTCGTTGTGCAGACGCGTGAACTTCGTAGAGAAGCTGTCCGAGCAGACCGCCGCTCTTATGCCCTTTATCTTGTTGGCGGCAATGGACATACCAATGCCTGTACCGCAGATAAGAATTCCCTTTTCACACTCACCCGATGTAACGAGGTCACATACGGTCTTAGCCATATTCGGGTAGTCGCAGGGCTCGCCGTCAGTACCCATATCCTTGAGCTCAAAGCCCTTTTCCGTCAGATATTCGATGACCGCTTTTTTGAGCTCCACACCTGCGTGGTCACAACCAATTGCTATCATTATTATCCCTCCTGTTTTGCAAGCTTATCCTGCAAATCCTTTTCAGCCTTTACCTTTTGCAGGTACGAGACCTCAAGCTCGTCGGCAGTGACAAGCTCCTTTGATAACGCCGCGAGGCACACCCCGCAGGCATTTTGCAGCCTGCCCATAGGCGGCGCTATTATGAGCATCGGCGAGCGGTAAGCCGTGAAGAAATCCGCGGCACCGTCTCCGCACAGCATAGCCTCAGTCCCGTTGAACGCAAGGAACTGCGCGAGCTCGTCCGTGCTGATTATCTTCTCCTCGCAGAGCGGCTCAAGCGCGTAACCGTCACTTTTATAAGAGCAGGTGTACACGAGGTCTCCCCTCGCCTTCATAATTGAGCATATCGTACCCTTGAACGCAACATTGTTGTAGGCGAGAGCCTCCAGCGTGGAGACACCGCAGCACTTGCAGTCAAGCGCAAATCCCATAGCCTTCACAGCCGCAACGCCTATCCTCAGCCCTGTGTAGCTGCCGGGACCGTCCGCAACGGCAACAGCACCGAGGTCGTTGACAGCCTTACCCGTCTGAGCAAGAATGTCCCTGACCATAGGCATTATCACCTGTGAGTGCGTTTTCTGCGTGTACAGCGTAGACTCCGCGAGAAAGACCTCGCTGTCCGAGTCAAAGAGTGCGGCGGAAGCCGTCTTCCCAGATGTGTCAATCCCAAGCAGAAGCAAATCGTCCACCGTCCTCAATCGTTATCTCACGCTCGTTTTCGCCGAGCGTATCTATCGTGATGTAAATGGTATTTTTCGGCAGGAACTGCGCAATATTCTCCGACCACTCCACCGCCGCTACGTTATTCTCGAAGTCGTAGTCGTAGAAGCCTGTGGATTCAAGCCCTTCCTCGGTGCTGATACGGTACATATCAAAGTGATAAAGCGTGATATCATTCCCGCGGTACTCATTTACGAGGGCGAACGTCGGGGAGCTCACATTGTCTCCGAGACCAAGACCTATGGCAAGTCCGCGCGTGAAGGTCGTCTTGCCAGCGCCGAGCCCGCCCTTGTATGCAATCATATCCCCCGCACGAAGAAGCGAACCGAGCTTTTTCGCGGCTTCTATCGTCTCCGCGGGAGAATGTGTGACAATTTTCATATCAGAAGAGTCCCGTGATATTGCCGTTCACGTCACAGTCGATGTTGAGAGCAGACGGTGCCTTCGGCAGTCCGGGCATAGTAAGGATATCACCCGTGTAAACGACTACAAAGCCTGCACCCGCGGACACTCTCGCGTCGCGGACTGTGATGTTGAAGCCCTTTGGTTTGCCGAGCAGAGCGGGATTGTCCGAGAGTGAATACTGCGTCTTAGCCACGCAGACAGGCAGGTCGCGGAAACCAATGGACTCGATCTCCTTGATAGCCTTATCAGCGGCGGCGGTGTAGGTGACGCCGTCAGCGCGGTATATCTCGCGTGCAAGCTTTTCAATCTTGTCCTTGATAGAGAGCTCCTTGGCGTAGAGCGGGCGGAACTTCTCGTCGTTGCCCTGTGTGAGCTCGATAGTCTCGCAGACCTTATTCGCAAGGTCCTTGCCTCCCTCGCCTCCCTTGGCGAATACCTCGCACATAGAGACATCAACACCCATATCCGAGCAGAACTTCTTCACGAAGTCTATCTCCTTCTCGGTGTCGCTCTCGAAGCGGTTGATAGCGACAACTACAGGCACGTGGAACTTGTGCATATTCTCGATGTGGGTCTGGAGGTTCACAATGCCTTTTTCGAGAGCCCACATATTCTCCTTGGCGAGCTCAGCCTTGGGGACTCTGCCGTTGTATTTGAGCGCACGTATCGTAGCCACGAGGACTACGCACGCGGGAGCAAGTCCGCCGTAGCGGCACTTGATGTCGAAGAACTTCTCAGCACCGAGATCAGAGCCGAAGCCAGCCTCGGTAATGCAGTAGTCGCCGAGCTTCAGCGCAAGCTTGGTAGCACGGATAGAATTACAGCCGTGAGCGATATTCGCAAACGGTCCGCCGTGAATGAAGGCAGGTGTATTCTCGAGCGTCTGCACAAGGTTGGGCTTGAGAGCGTCCTTAAGAAGAGCTGTCATAGCTCCCGTACAGCCGAGCTGATTCGCGAAAACAGGCTGACCGTCGAGGTCGTAGGCAACGAGGATATTGCCGAGGCGCTCCTTGAGGTCGCCGAGGTCTGTCGCGAGGCAGAGAATAGCCATTATCTCGGAGGCAACAGTGATATTGAAGCCGTCCTCGCGCGGTACGCCGTTAGCCTTTCCGCCAAGTCCCACAACAATGCTGCGGAGCGCTCGGTCATTCATATCCATACATCTCTTGAAGAGTATGCGGCGCTGGTCTATGCGGAGTTCATTGCCCTGCTGGATATGGTTGTCGAGCATTGCGCAAAGCAGATTATTCGCGGCAGTGATTGCATGCATATCGCCCGTGAAGTGGAGGTTTATGTCCTCCATAGGCACTACCTGAGCGTAACCGCCGCCTGCGGCACCGCCCTTGATTCCGAACACAGGTCCGAGCGAGGGCTCACGCAGAGCAAGAACAGCCTTCTTGCCTATCTTGCCCATAGCCTCGGCAAGTCCGACACTGACAGTGGTCTTGCCCTCTCCCGCGGGAGTGGGATTTATAGCGGTAACGAGAATGAGCTTGCCGTCCTCCTTGAAGGCGACCTGAGAGTAGAGGCTCTCGGACAGCTTAGCCTTGTAGTGTCCGTAGGGCTCGAGAAACTCCTCGCCTATGCCGAGGTCGGCAGCTATCTCGCTGATCTTTTTCATTTTCGCGTTCTGTGCGATCTCAATATCCGATAACATAGATATATCCTCCGTTCAGTTGATATAAATATAGTATACCATATGTTGTAAAAAAATGCAACAGTCAAGGCAAAAAAATCCGCTTATTGACTTATAAATGCGACAATGGTATAATATCAGTATCATATCGTTTATACGGAGGGATACTATGAAAAAGCTCATCTCATCAGTCATTTCACTCAGTTTAGCCGCCTGCGCCGCCGCACCAACTGCCTTCGCCGCGGACAGTGACTACGTTCCGACAATGTACTTCCGCTCAAATGCAGCAAGGTGCATATCCTCGTGTCCCGACGGCAGCGCCGTTGTGTTCCGCTCCGAGCTCGGCGAGAGTTCGAATATCAGCGTAAATGCCTCGGTATATATCGACGACGAGAGCCTCACCTGCTGGAACGTCCACCCTGTATGGAAATGTGCAAGCGAGCACGTTAAACTCGAAAACCTTGTTGACCCGCTTCCGATGTCCGACGACGCACCGAATATCGCCTATGCTTACGCCGAGACAGACGAAAACGGCGAGTTCACGCATATCCGCCACTCAACCATACTCAACACCGACACGAAATACAATACAATGTCATTCACCGTGCAGGTCTCGTCCTACACCGACCGCTCCGCGATGAAGACCTACGGTGAAAAGAGCGACAGCTACCCTCTCACAAGCTTTGACGCTGTCATAGACAAGGACGCTCCCGAGGGCGAATACACGGTCTACTTCCTGACAGACCACGAGGACTATCCCGACCAACGCCTTGCAGACCTCGCAATGCGCACGGAAGAGGGCTCACTTGTGAAAACTCCCGTGACAAAGCCGATGACCATTACCGTCACCGACAGAAAATTCGGCGACATAAACGGCGACGGCAGGGTCGATTCCAACGACGCTTCTGCCGCACTCGTTGCATACTCCAAGAGCTCGACAGGCGAAGAGCACGGACTGTCCGACCTTGAATTTGCAAGCGGAGACTCCAACAAAAACGGTCAGGTCAACTCCTCCGACGCGTCGAATATCCTTGCATACTACTCATACCTCTCGACAACGGAAGAAGCCGTTAATTTCACACAATTCCTCGAAAACAGAAAAAAATGAACGAAAAAAGCCTGTGTTTTGATAACACAGGCTTTATTTTATACGATATTGTTCTTTATCGCGAAAACAGCGAGCTGAGTGCGGTCCTTAAGCTTCAGCTTCTCAAGAAGCCGCGATATACCGTTGCGGACAGTTCCCTCAGCAAGGTAGAGCTTCGAAGCTATCTCCTTGTTGTCACAGCCGTCGCAGATGAGGCGTATGAAGTCTATCTCACGCTCGGTGAGGTCGAAGTTCTTCGGGTCCTGCACCGCGGGAGCCGAATCCTTGATAGAGCGGAAGATATTGTCGCAGAACACATTGATACCGCCCGAAACAGCCTTAATAGAGTTGATTATCTGCGCGTTGTCCATCTCCTTGAGTATGTAGCCGTCAACTCCGCTTACCATAGCCTTTTCCACGGTCTCCTTGTCATCGAAGGTGGTCAGCATCAGCACCTTCACGTTCGGGAGCTTTTCCTTTATCTGCCGCGTACCGTAGCCTCCGTCGAACTCGGGCATACGCATATCCATCAGCACTACGTCGGGCTGGAGCCTGACTGCCATCTCATAGGCTTCCTTGCCGTTGCTCGCCTCTCCGACAATCTTTATTTCATCGTCCTGCGCAAGAACAGCTTTTAGTCCCGCACGCAGTATCTGCACATCGTCAGCCAGTAACACTTTTATCATATGATCACACCATTTTCGTATAATATTGCAAAAGCACTCTATATTAAGATGATTATACCATATATCTGAAAATTCTGCAACATTTTTCTCAAAAAAACAATGATTCAAAGCTTTATCCATTATATCCGAGCAGTTAAAATCATATGTAAAACGTTCCGCTTGAAAAAAATTCGCGTCCCAGTTTTACTGAGACGCGAACCTTCCCGCGGAAACTATCCGCGTGGAGCTGATGATCGGACTTGAACCGACGACCTACGCCTTACCAAAGTGAAAACGACCTTTTTACCGTTTTATATCTTTTATTGTGATCGCCTATAAATTGGCGTGTCAGAGCGATTATCCTTTCATAAAAACAAATACATAATTATTCTTTCTTGCGAAAACAATGACAGAATAATGACACTTTTGATTATCAAGCCATTCAAATATCTTTTCTTCGGCTTTCTTATGAGCAGGATCATAAATCACGGTTTGATTCTCTCCTAACATAGTAAAAGATATAGAGAACAGCTTTATTATTAATATGGCTGTTCTCTATTATATAAGGTTAAAGTTCTGGAATCTTCTTAGTCTTATACGGACCGTTACGTTTCAAATATTCCTGCTCTTGCCTATACTTTTTAGAATTATTTTCGTGAAACGATACTAATGCAATGGTCGAACCATTTGCTTTTGTTAAAGTATAGTCTATCTTAATTTACATTTTTAATGTTATAGCAGTATTAGTATCTGGGTCAACAAATGTACCATCAGGATAAGCTACAATAAGGGTGTCCATATTATAATCATTACCATCTTTTCTATAATCCTGTGTCCAATACTTTAAATCTGGTATTTCTAAAGAATCTATAATATCAAGTATAACATCTTCTGTTATTCCTTAATTTGCAAGAAAAATTCTTGTAGCTGTACCCTCTTGCGATTTATCAATCTTATCACAAGCCTTTAAGCTATTCAACACCTTGGGAATATCATCCCTACGAATAACGTTTTTACGAGCTAACTGATCTTTTACAAAGTTACACTGAAACGGAGATAATTTCTCAGGTGCTATTTCATAGATTCTTGCTAATGCTACAGCACTAAAAATCCGAGAAATCTCATCTTCGCTTAAACGCCTTATAGCAGACTTGGAATAATTCATAAATATCTCGTCCTGACTATTAGTGCCATCTAAAAAAGTAGAAGCATCATCTACTATTACGATTCTGCTTATTGTTCGGAATAACTCAGTAGAATTAATATCATCAGCGGATCTTATATATCTTTTCATAAAAACCACTGTTCCTTTCATTAATTGAGATTTAATGGGTGTTTCGGCTTGCGTTTGTAAGCCTTTTTGTTTTCGTCGGCAACACGAGTGACCGGGTTCAGACCGTTCCAGTCGCGTCTTTTCGCTGAGTCGAGCTTCTTTTTCTCCTTCTTGCTCAGCTTTTCGTATAATACGAATTTCTCCATTATCCTTCACCTGCCTTAAAATTATAAATAGGTTTTATCACTTCGTTTATCTCGACAGTATCAGCGATATTGTCAACAATATCGTTCATCGACTTATATGCCATAGGGCATTCATCGAGCGTTCCGGCATTGACGGAAGTTGTATATATTCCGTCCATCTGCTTTTTGAACTCCGATACCGTGAAACTCTGCTTAGCCTCGGAACGGGACATAAGGCGCCCTGCACCATGGGGAGCGGAATAGTTCCAATCGGGATTGCCCTTGCCTGTGCAGATAAGGCTGCCGTCTCGCATATTTATCGGTATGAGCAACTTTTCGCCTGCCTGTGCGGAGACAGCGCCCTTGCGGAGTATCATGGTCTCAGTGTCGATGTAGTTGTGGATAGTCGTGAACTGTTCCTCGACGTGGAGGTGCATACCCTTGATTATCTCATCCATCATTGCCTGACGGTTTATCATTGCAAACTGCTGAACTATCTTCATATCGTGGATATACTGGTCGAAAAGCTCGCCCTCGCAGTAGGAAAGATTCTTTGGGATGCCTATCTTGCCCGTATTTTTGAGCTTTTTCAGAGCTGCCTCTATCTTCTTTTCCTTGCCCTGAGACCTATAGAGTTCTATCAGAGCTTTTACGTCCTCCCGGTTGCTTGCAAGGCTCTGAAACGCCTTTTCCTGATAGTATGTAGCAGTCTCAACGCCGAGATGACGCGAGCCCGAGTGGATAACAATGTAGATGCTGCCGTCCTCGCCCTTGTCTGCTTCGATAAAGTGATTACCGCCGCCGAGAGTTCCTATACTGAGCTGTGCGCGGATAGACTTTATCTTTTCGTAGCAGTACAGCTCCTTAAGGTTTATCTGCTCGCTGTAACGATGATCCTCATCGCGTACGGTGAATCCCGAGGGTATCTTTTCATGGATGAGCTTGTCGAGCTTCTGTAGCTCAATATGCTTCTCCTTGATGCGGACTGTCTCCATTCCGCAGCCGATGTCAACGCCTACGAAATTGGGTACGACCTTATCCTTTACGGTCATAGTCGTACCGATAGTGCAGCCTGTGCCTGCATGAACATCGGGCATTATACGGATATTGAGCCCTTCGCTCATGGGCTGGTTGCACATTGCGGTTATCTGATACATAGCGTTCTTTTCGATAACATCGGTAAAAACCTTAGCTGTGTTGTATTTTCCTGTTAATTCTATCATAGTTTTTCCTTTCCGCCTGCAACAAAAAAGCGCCCCTGTTTGATGCAGGAGCGCAGAAATGTATACCGAAAACAATACACCTATCTCAGTGCATTATACGGCTGTGCAGGCAAACTCCATGCTTATAGTATTTTATTTTCTTGTAATATGAATATGAATTTGGCATAGAGCTCACCGTCCTTTCTTAGAATATGGCTTTATTATAGCCGTGCACAGTTCAGATGTCAAGTATATATGAAATATGTAACTGAACTGTAATTGAATGAACGGTATCCAGCTATCCCATTTCAGCTTATAAAATGAATAGATACACAAACATCCGCGTATCCGTCGCCAAGTTCTCCACCAGCATTAACGAAAAAATGCAATTCATACGGCTTCATCTTTTTGCTTTTCTTCTCGCACAAAGCATATCTCTTAGGATCGTGAAAAACAAGAATGTAACCCTTTGTTCTCCCATCCGCTACAACTTGTTTATAATTCTTAAAGTCTTTGGCCTTTATTTTCTTAAGTAGTTTATAAAACTGGATATTATTATCAACATCCTCGAATCCTTTGAGCCAGTCCAGTTTGTAATCATGTAAGTAAAATTTTCTTTTCTCGCTCTCATCAAGGAATACATGGATCTTTTTTATCAGGTCTTCAGCCGAACTTTCATTGACAGTATATCTGTCGATACCGAGCCGCCCGAATTTCTCAACATATTCCCTTTGAAATGGAGTAAGCAGATCAGGTCTGAACTGGTATATCTGTTTACATTGCCAAGACGGAAGGAAATCGGCTTGATGATAATGGTCGTTGTTATACTTTTTGCATGCCGAATTAAATTCGGAAATAAAACGCTTGTGTGGCAAAAACCAATTGTAAAACTCATCACAGTATATCTGACGATATTCCTTATCAAAACCAGTATTGACTGCTATTCTATAAACGTCCTTACAAACACAGATGTCCAAAACCTTAGTATATAAATCAGACAGATTGACTTTCTCTTTCAGAATATCACCTTTAGTGTTGAGATACAGATATTGCTTGTCGCTGCTGTGGGCTTTATGTAAAGACACAATGGCTACCGTTCCACTATCTTTTGAAGAAGGTATTATGATACGGACATATATCATATAGTAGTCATCTGGTTGTATTTCTTTCAGAAATATCAACATATTATCGCCATGATACCCGTTCAGAAGCTTTGGAGTTCTTTCGACATACTCCTCCGAATCGATCCAGCCTATTGATAGTTTGACTCCTCTGGTGCGTTTGTCGCATTTTACATTGCAGGCGTTCAAATCACCAACTACATTTTCGACATCAAGAATATCAATGATGCATTCTGATGAAGAGCCGTCATCGCAACGATATTTGTACTTTCTTGTATCGTCAACATACACTATCATATTTATTCCGGAATACAGCTTTGCGAGGTTTTCCTTCATAGTGACGTCCTTTCGTTAACACTTGATTACATCATGCCTTTGTCATAAATCATCAACCAAGCATAAACCCGGGTGACCAACAATAGTATCACGGATATGCATGTTTTTTTCCCAATTATGATCTAAATAAACATATTCAATTTCACCATTGACCTTTTTGTAAACAGGATCGCACAGATACTTCACTGGCACTTCTTCTGTAAGCCAGATTTCACCATTGCATAGTTCCTTACCATTCAATGTTACACAGTGAGATTTTCCCCAAGGTCGGTCTGAAGCTGGTACGCCGAAAGCATACCCATCCGCATACATATCACAAGCGGCTATTTTCAGAACAACAGGAGTCTTGCCCCAGCGTTCGGCTGCTCTCCACGCTTCATAGATGTCACTGTGCAGATGCACAGCATGGCGCTGCATTTTCTTTATTGCTCCGCTTTCAAGTATAGCTTCAAGAGCCTCAGTCGTCGTGCCATGATAAAGATCACTTGGCGGTGAACAGTATTTCAATTCGGGCTCAACCCACGGGATAGAATGTCCCTGACAGCATTTGATATGCTCATAATTCTCATCAAACACATACCGCCCCTTATCGTCCTCGGCAACTATCTTTTCGATCTGATAAACGTCAAGATGATATTTGCTGTACAGGTTTATATTTGTGATAAGCTGCTCCACTGACACCCAGCCATGCTTGTCCATATCGAGCTTTGCACGCTCTGGTTTGTGCCGGAGAAGGAAGCATAAGTATTTCGACAGAGCTTTCTCATCATACTCGTTCAATCCCATAACTGACCTCCATGTGCTAGATAATAAGCTAAAAACTCAGATACCCATTTCCGCTCGTTCAGATTAAAATCATAGAGCTTACCGCCAAAGAAAAGAGACGCTATATTATAACGGTAATCCTCAAAAGTTTCAACAAAAGTACCACAATCGCACAGCGGCAAAACTCTTGCAAGGCATTCAAAGCGATTGGCAAATCTTCGACGTATCACGTCATCGGGAATATAGTGTCCTCCCTCGGATACTCTTTTGGCAACACGGACAATGCATTCTTCGGCTGTATCAAGTCCGAGATATGTCATTTCGACCGTATATCCGTGAGACTTTGCTTTCATTATGGTATTCATTACCTGTCTGCTCGAAAGAGTGGTTTCCTGACAAAAGGATAATCCCTGTTCAATGCAGCGGTCTATATCAGCAAGTGATTTACGGCAGCCGGCTATCTGGCTCCCTTCCTCAATCGCCGCTCTGTCAGGATCAATGATAACGTCAACTTTCTTGTCAAACTCTATCCACTTGATAAATGTGCTCTTTCCGACTCCGTTAACACCGCCAACTATATAATATGTCTTATTCATCATCATAATTTTATACCATATTATTCCTTCGCTTCGGATAGTATCCTTTTCATTTCATCGAGCGTTATTTCGTTCACAACAAGCTTTGTTAGTCCTTCTTCAAAATCCGATAGACGTGAGTTCATCTCGTCTATCACTTCGGCAGCACCTTCATGTGTTTTGATATATTCGCTGACCTGTCCAATTAGCTTATCATCTTCAGGAAGCTCGCCTTCATAAAGCGTGACATTTATAAGTGGTGAAAGCTCCTCCATTCCGCAGTAGTAATGCTTTATTGAATGGCAGCTTAGTTCCCTGCCTCTGTAATTGCCGTAGCAATAGCCTTCATCATAGTGCAAACAGCCTGGCGTACAGCAATCATAAATGATGTCATGACGATATATAACAACTGCATAATGAGGCTTATGGTACGGACGGCAGTCAACTGTAAGGATATCTCCCTCTTTATAAGGCATAGGCAGAAAAAGGTGTCCCATATCTGTACTATAATACCTGCGTTCCTCTCTGGTCAATAATTCAGCAGTCATTTCGCCGTGAGGAAACCAAACTGATATTACCTTCATATTACCATTTACAACGTATTCGGCTTCATATAGATACTTACCCTCAACAAGCCTATAGCGCTCAATAATGCACCAGAAGCTGTCAAACGTCATCGTTTCATAGTCTTCATCACCATCGAACTCAGTTTTATAATACTCCTTGAACTTTGCAAAGGACTTACACGGAAAAGTCGAATCATCATAATATTCCATTCCCTTGTAATTATCTCTTCCTCTTTCAGTGACCTGAAACAAAATATCCGGACCTTCTTCATACAGCATTTTTACTCCGAGCTCATAAGCCTTGATAGTAGTATAGTATCTCTTAAAGTCGTGCGCTTCATTAACAAGAATCGGTTTTATCCTTTTCAAGTATTGTAGCTTTTCTTCCAGAGAAATAGGAAGACAGGTTATCATCCAGAAGCAATCATCCGCATCTAACATCTCGCGATTCTCATATAGCCAGTTACGATAGTCTTCACCGCCGAAATATGAAAGCAGTTCCTTTAATATAGCCGATAATTCATTGTTCATTAGGCTTCCCCCCTCGTTTTCAGAATTTCATCCCTATCTTGAATGAGATTGTATTATTGATTATTATTGTTTTGAGAAGACAATTCGTCCAATGCTCTATGAAGTATTGAATAAACATACTCGTTATAGTCTGTTTCATCATTCGCAGGCGGCAGCTCAAGCACTTCACGGGCAAATACTCCGACAGCTCGCGAACGCGAAACGCCTGCAAAGCAGTGTATAACGAGAGTATCAACATCTGATTCATGAGCTTTTATGAACTTGACGATAGCTATTGCCTGACCAAAAGAAATAAGTCTTGAACCGTGTTCAGGTTCTTCAATATCATCGAAATAAAGCGTCAGTACATCCTTGCAAAATCTATTTTTCTTCAATTCAAAGCCAAAGCCGCCGCCATAGGTGTCCTGAATTGAGATAGCAGCGTATGTATCAGTCTTTTCGGGATACTCTATAAGTCCCGGTGTCGGCAAATGTTTCATAACATATTTAAGAGCATTTCTTGCCGATACAACAAGGATTCTTGGTTTTTTCATAATTCCACTCTCCGGTCTGTCTTTCATTCAATTATTATCAGATTCTCCTTTGTATGTGACTCTGTGTATTTCTTCTGTCAAAGCATCGATTGCCATCTCATAATGTCTTCTTGTAAGTCTGATAGGTCTTTCCATATATCCAGTAATATGTATACCGGGACTGTTATACTCCTGGTCATAAATCATAACGTTTATCAGAAGTGACTTTTCATCCAAAACGTTATCATATTCATCAGCTATAGCATATGTCAATTCTTTTGTCAGCTGATAAGCCGCATCATATTCCCACTTTTTGCAGCCATTAATTTCCTGACCATCAGATTTCTTAAGATTACTTATTTCTCTTATCAGCAAAATATCCTTTCTGTAACAATACTCTTCTTTTATTCGAGAAGCAAAGTATTGCCATGTCTGAAAATACAGCCTTTTGAAATATGAAAAATCAAAGCAGTTATATTTAGATAAATAATAATTCATTGATTCCCAATTATACATCAATTCTTTATTTTCTTCCGTAGGTTCTGCATATTTGATCTCTTCAGTCTCAGTTTTCTCTTCCTGTTCATATATTTCAGTTCTGACACATTCGTCATCGGCTTCAAAGGCTGAAAAAGAAACAGTATCCAATGCGGCATCTGTATTCCTTAATACTTCTTCAACGCTTCCGTTGCCGCTTATGACAATATGAGCTTTTCTTCCAGCAAATCGGTACAAGTATTGTATCATTTCATTAAGCTGTTCCTTTTTATCAGCAACGAGGTCAATATTTCTGATTATAAGGGTGACCCAGCCTACCGAATGATATATCTTTTCAAAGAGTTCATCAAGAGTTTCATCTCCGCTTAAGTCTCCTATACACGACTTTGCAATATAACGGTAATAATCATAATTACACTGAACAAAACTAACGGCTGAAAACATATCATAATATAGGTCTCCATAAAAGCCTCCGTCCATAGCCTCACGCTCTTTTTCATAAATGAATCTTTCCAACGTATTGTCAGTCAGTTCTCTATCCCTGCTGTTTATATAAACAACTGATTTTTGAGACTGATGAAGGAATTCGAGCATATTCTTGTCAATAATATTTCTCATAATGGTCCCTCCTTAATACTATTCATCAAAAACTATTATTCGCTCATTTCAAGCCAAACCCTTTGAAGCAGATCGTATACATATTCATTGTATCTCGTATCCTTATTTGACGGAACATTGAGCAGTTCAGCGGCGAATGCTCCGACTGCTTTTGAACGTGAAACACCTGCAAAGCAATGTATGAGCAGCGTATCAACATCATTTTCGTGCTTCTTAATGAACATTACGATGTCTTTAGCCTGATTCGGTGTTATCAGCTTCACACCGTGCTCAGGCTCTTCGATATCATCAAAGTAAAGCGTCAGAACGTCCTTGCAGTATTTATTTGTCTTTAGTTCAAAGCCAAAGCCTCCGCCGATAGTATCCTGTATGGATATAGCGGCGTATTTATCAGTCTTTTCGGGAACTTCTGTAAGTCCTGGCTCGCAGAAATGCCTCATAACATAACGTAGCGCATTCCTTGCGGAAGTGACAAGTATTCTTGGCTTTTTCATTTTTTTCTCCTATATCTCAGTAACTCCTTGATTTCTCCGTTGCTGTACATTTCCAAAAAGTTAGCTATTCGTATCTCACCTTTTAGCAGTCTGCTTAATACGATAAGCTCCTTTTCATTCTCCGGCAGTTCTTCCTCCGGATACAACTCTGTCTGGAGGATAGAAAAATGAGCATGCCCGAAGGCCCCCTTGCATGAATGGATATTATCCTCACAGAATCCTAAGCAATACAGGCACATATCTGTATCATCGCTGTATTTCATGTGATCTGGCAACACTTTATAATGCTTAACGTCTGCAACAACTGCATAATTATCACCTGATTTGACGATATCTCCTATCTCGTATTTATGCGGTATCTCTGCATATGCGTTTTGGACATTGTACTCAACGTTTTCACATTTGGAAATGTAAATGTCATTAATTTCTTTATTAGAATTCAGTTCGATGATAAAGGGTTCTATATCAACATAGTTGAATTCGCGCATGATTATTTTACAATCGTCGCCCTCCAACATTTTTGCGATTGCAATAGCTCTATTCAATTCAAAGCAAATAGTACCATTTATTTCATAATCGTCCGCTTCTATCGTAAATACTCTGTAATGTTCACCATAGAACGAGGTGTCATTTATGTTTTCAAGTAATCCCTGCTTAAATTCGATATACTCTTTCAAAGCCCATTTAAAAACATCAGCGAAGCTGTTATATGCCCCTCTTTTAAAGTCTTTGGTCGTATATGTATCATATCTCTCCTGCAAAGCCTCAAGCTTATCATTGAGAGAACGGCATCTACACTGCGCGATAAGAATACATTCAACCGCCGGAGCGAGTGTCTGACCGCTCAGGTGCTGGCGAAGCGTTTTCGAGTCAATAAAATCAAGTACAGATGTTTTCATTTCTTATTTCTCCCTCATCAATCTTCTCAAGTCTATCGTGTTCATCTATCAAGGTAACAATGATAATGCTCGCTGTGGTCATATTTCACTATCGGCTCAGATTCCAGTTCAAAAGCCGTACATATCTCCGCGATATATTCGTTCCCGATATGTGGGCTCATATATATCACAGCCTTGTCCTTGGGGGTTATCTCCACGCGTCCTCTCGGATAGTAGTCGAATCCGACTTTTCTGCCGCAGGGGAGGATATGCTCCCACAGATTTTTGTGGTTGTAGGTATTCCCGGATTTCGCTATTCCTTCGGTAATGCTGCCGTCAAAAGGATAGCATTTAAGTTCACCGTCTATCAGCCAGAACACTCCTCTTTTCATTGACTCTCACCTTCAGCTATCATTGTCATGTATTCCTTCGAATAGCTTCAAACAAATAATCTTTTTCCTCTTTGTAATCTGTATAACAGCCAAACTTGATGTATTCCCAGGCATGGTCGCTTATGTGCCTTGCTATTGCTTCCAAACCAACTTCTCTATGTACGCAGCAGGAAAGATTATTATCATCATCTATGTATTCAAAAATGAAGTCATATTTATTTGCTTCAACAAGTTTCAGATATATGTCCCCATTGTATCGTTGCAATGGGATTCGAGTATATTTATCCCTGATAGCCGCAAATCTATCGAATTCATCAGTTGTTCCCTTCATTGTCATCTTTGCAAGTTCTCCGAGCCACAGTTTTTTATCACCAATACTCTTTCCAAGGAAATCACTTCCTTTATTATATTGGTAGATCTTGTTTCCACGCTGGATTATACGGCAACTGACCTCATATGTTTCTCCGCAACGCCTTATGACCACACAGCTCTGTATTTGCTTTACATAGCGGCGGTCATCTATGCAGTACTCATTTCCGTTCATTTTTCTTCTTCTCATACTCCCTTATAATTTCCCTCTTATTCCATATATCGCCTATGCCGGCTTCTTTATACCATTCTTCAATGTAGTCCCAAATAGGGAAGGAGTCTTTAAGCATATTTTCAGCGCGTATCAGATTGTTTGCAGCAAGGAACATATGATCCTAACATCCTTGCCGTTGCTTTTCAGATATAGTATGTTCTGCTCAGTACCTCTTGTTTTGCCGTCCCAGAGCATTAAACCAACAGCCGCAGCATCTGCCATAGCAAGGTCCTTCTGCCTGTAGAACTCATATCCCTTCAAATCACCGCAATCAATATACTTAACAGGAAACGCGCCCACGTTGTTCCTGACCTTACAGCCGCTGACGTAGACAGTAACGTTCGTATATCCCTTATCATACAGATATTGCTGAACGAGCTTGTCTGCACCGAAGCAGTCGCCTATCAGTATATGAGTTCCAGCTGCACACAGCTCGTCAATTGATGATTTTGCATCATCCGTGAGCTTTGTTATAGTCTTAGAGCCGCCAACAAAAACGTTCATATAATGCTCCTATTCTTTTGGTATGCGCAATCCTTGCATTATTTTCAACCTGATTATATCATATCAAATTCGATTTGTCAAGAGGTTATTAAAAGTTATCCAACGCAATATAGGGCTTCTGCAAGATAAAACAGATAATTAAATGAAGATTAGGATTTATCATACCAAGGTAACAAATGCAAAATAGAAAGCCGCAAGATTTCTTGCGGCATTATTTCATGTAATCATGTTGATTCGTAGTTTTGGAGCTTGACACTTTCTTTTTTTCAAGCGCATCATAAATCTTGTGGTAAACAACCCGATTAGGATAATAGTTATAATTAGCAAAAATAGCTATACCTGAGTGTTCAAAGAATTCAAGTATTGCCGCCGCACATCCAGCACTTCGGCTCTGCCCATATTCGCACTGACAAATAATATTCATCCCACTCTTTCGAGCTTGACAGACAAAACTTGCGATTTCATCTGCTTCCGGGAAGTATGTATCATATGTATATCTATTTTCTCTTAGGACTTCCAAGTCTAGATCGTCAAGCTCACTATAGAATACCGTATCGCAGACTCCGCGATAATCAACGTGAGAATAATCCTCATCAATACGCTTTATTGCAGGGTCATAAAAACTGATGACCGCGGTATTCTCTGGGAAACTTCCTTTTTCTATGATTTTTTCGATTTCTTCCCTTGAATATATCGAAACTTTCATACTTTCCGTCTTGATAGATACATATTTACCATAGAAACATCTCGTAAGTATCCGTTCACCAAGTCCTTTATGACTTGAAAGTGTTATCATTATGCGCCGACCTTTTTCGTAGAATTCATTGAAAATGCAAATAAATTCTTCCTGTAATTTCTCTTTTCCGGCAAGAAACTGAACATCATCTATAAGAAGTACATCAGCATAAGTATACATTTCGCGAAAATGATTCATTCTTTTGCCTTTTTTGATACAATCAATCAAAGTTTCCATTATATCACTTGCATTGGTTAAAATGACCTTCTGCTCTGGTTGATGATGTTCTATATAGTTTTTTACAGCATATAGCAGATGTGTCTTGCCTACACCTGACGCTCCTTGTATGGTGATTGGAGGCTCATGGACATTTTTTGCAAAGCTAAGTGTTCTTTCAACGGCTTCCTTGTTATCTTTTTTTACTATAAAGCTTTCGAATGTAAACTGTTCGCCTTTTATCACAAGCATACTTCCTTTCTTATGTCATAAGCAAATGTAAGGCTTAATTACGATCTATATTACAACTAAGTATTTTTGAACAACCGTACACTTTTTTAATGTTTTCATCTACTTCGCTTCCCTTAAACATCTGCCAATCCTTAAATTCATTAAGATTGTTATAAGATTTTTCAAATAAGTCGCAAGCATATATTAAGTCTTTCATTTTCCAAATCACAAAATCGGATTCCAAAAGTGTAAATGGCTCATTTTCATATCTTAGTATATTGTTGTTTTCAGATTCTAAGAAATCTCTCATATTGTTTTGAAAATCAGTGTAGTTTTCCTTTTTCATTTTCGTCCATTCAGTTTTGAAACTATTACCAGAATATTTATTGTACCACCAAATAACATTACTATCGACGGGAATGTGACAATACTTGAAATACTCTTCATTGGCATCAGAAAAACAGTATAGATGTTTCATAGTCATATTTAGGAGTTTTTGAGCTTTTCCATATGTCATATCATTAGTTATAACACTTTTTAGTTTGTTTATAATAGAGTCGCAGATTTTTCCATGCCATTTATCATATTCTCCTTGATTTTTAATTGCAGGTTTGTTAAAGTATTCAGTTATACTTATGTTAATCATTTCGAATACTTCTTGTTTTTCTTGATCAGCTGCTCCGATGTTATGCAGATTCCTTTTAATATCTTTATAAGCCTCTCGGCATATTACATCCTTAATGTCTTCGTCATTACTTAGAGAATACTTAGTATGCCCTTCTGGAAACAACTTCAATATTATTTCTCTTCTACTCATAGTTAACATCCTTTTTTATCAAGTTTTTATCTATACTTGTTTCCTCTTTAGCTATATTATAGCACAGCGGATGTACAAAAAACTCCCTATGTTATTTTTCGTATCTTTCAAGTGCTTTTCGCAGAATATCCGTCATTTTTGTTCGTATGCTCCGCGGAGAGAGCACTTCCACCTCGTCCGCAAACTGAAGAGCCCAGTGTAGCATTGCATCCTCACTCGCAAAAACGTGTACTTCCATCATTCCTTCAGGAAGCTCCTCGATACGTAGCTCTGTTCCAAAGCTGTCAGCGACATCGTTCATCATATACTGTTTGCACCGAAATGTTATTGCTTCCGGTGTACCGCTCCACAGATTCGGATGTTCTTTGACATAATCCGAAAGCCTTATCCCAGACTTGAAGCCGTCGACATCTCGAAGTGATTTAGCAGCAGAATCAAGCAATTTACTGTTCTTGATACGATCAACGCGGAAATGTGTCAGCCCTTCTCTCTCCGGCATATTGGATATGAGATAAGGATGCCCGTTCTTGGAAATGAGTTGGTAAGGGTTTACAACATATTCTTTTACTTTGCCTTGGCTCTGACGTAAACGAAGCTCCCCGTCGGTTCCGCATTCACAGTAATTAAAAGCAAGTTGTTTATCCTCTGCAATAGCTTGTCCGATTTTTTCAAGTGTAAGTAATATCTGACGATTCTGGAGCCTGCCATAAATATCCATATCGATCTTTTGGGTTATCGAGTGAAAATACTTGCTTGATAGACTTTCGATCTTACCTATCAGATCAAGACGATATTTCTTCGACAACCCGTCAGCAAAAAGAACACTGTCAATCAACAGTCGCAGTTCACCAGCTGAAAACTTGTGGATATAGTACCAATCCGTCAGTATAGTTTCAACTTCGCCGTTTCTGCCCTTTCTTGTTATCGCATCGTTATCACAGTCGCTTCCGCGGTATGCAATCGGAAATCCAGTTTCCATAAGCATAGAAAGGTTGTGTCTGACTGTCTTTCGGTCTATTTTTGCGCCATATTCACTTTCCATGAGCTTTTGTATCTGTTGCTGCGATAATACATGATTCTCATCTGTATACTTTTGCAGGATATTGAGAATCTGAACGATTATCATTTTTGTTGGATGCTTATCGCTCATTTCACTCACCTCGTCATATATCAATATGGTAGATTCCAGCATCAGCTTCCTCGCCAATCATGCTGAATACAGCCGATTTATAAGCGTTAAGCTGATTACTGTACTTGTTTTCGAGTTCTTCAGCTTCTGCATTAGTTTTGTAGTCAACAATATGCCACTTGCCGTTTTTTCTGTACAGCAGGTCAATAACGCCGTTCCATAGTTCAGATACGCCAAACTCATTCACTGTTTTATGGCAAAATGGCACTTCACAGTGTATCTCGTCAGCAGTTTTCAGCTCACTGAGTATGTCATCGCACATTCCGTTACTCTGCTTATATCCTCCATTGGTTATACGCTCAAATACACCTTTCAGAACTCCGACGCATTCATCCGGTGCATTATACTTATCAACGATCTCGGCTGTAAGCTTGTCAGGATCTGGAAGAACCATTGCCGATACTACACATTCCATTAGTTTATGGACGATAGTTCCGACAAGAGCGGCATTAGTTCTTATCTCTCGCTTTCTGATTTCTGAATCATTGTTATCCTCAAAGTCGCTTTCAGAGTCTATCACCGAGCTCAGTTTTATCTGACTCGGGCGAATTATCGAGTAAGTCGGAACAGTGGACATAGTGTCGTTGAGCAGAGAATTGTGTTCTGCCTCTTCATATAATTCATCTGCATTGACCACTTTGCGTACCTCTGTATCATCATCAGGCAGTGTTATCTCATTCATGATGTTGCCTTCCACGCTGTCAAGCAACGCTTCCCACGGATTGTTGGTGGCACGAGCACCGGTAGAGCCACTTTTGGTTTCTCCGATTATAAGAGCATTTCGTGCTCGTGTTGCCGCAACATACAATAATCGCTTTTTCTCTGCATCCATAGATGTTTCTTCGTCAGCAAAAGCAGCTTGATAACGGTTTGTTTCAGCTTTTTTAATCCTGTCTTTTGCCAGATTGAATATATAGCAAACGCTTCCGTCAGCATTATGCTCAGTACGTTTATCAGGTTTATGCGGCATTGTCCTCGGATCAGCGAGAATAACGATCGGCGCTTCCAGCCCCTTGACCTTATGAAGATTCGCTATATGTACACGATTTTCATTGTGCTGAAGGCTTATACAGCGTTCTTGAGCAGATTCGTCAAGAAGCTTGCTAAGAAATGCAGCACCATCACTTATACTAACGACCTCGTTCTGCTTTTCGGCATCTCTAAGCAGTTCAAGTGCATAATAAAGGTACTCAAGGTATGATGTACCTGTCTTTTCAAGCACTCTCAGTTCATCTATAAGAGTATTAAAAAGCATTACCGGAGTCATTGCCCTTGCTTTGTTAGAGAGCAGTCTAAGTTTTTTCAAAGCCGAACTTATCGAAGGGAATTCAGCCAATTCGCTATCCGAAGAACGCACAGTTAAATATGCTCCTGTGTTGCTTAATCGTATAAGATCGCTGTCGGATACGCCAAACACCTTACTTTTAAGCGCTCCGTATAGTGCCATTCTATCATCCGGAGAAGATACTGCCTCCATAACAGGTATCAGAGCGCAGAGTGAAGGACAGTCCCTAAATGATATTTTGCCTTCTACCTTCACCGGAATATTAAATCTCTCGAATTCTCGCAGGAATTTAATTATATGGTCTTTGCTGTTGACTATGACCATGAAGTCGCTGTATCGGATATTTCTCGCTGATGGGTCATTCTTGCCTCTGATAAGCTTAGTCTTATCATTAACAAGAGAGCGAATTATCCTTGTCACCTGTATTTCATCGTCAGCTATTGAATTACCGCTCATTTGCACATCATACGACCATATTCCGCCAAACAAAGACGAATCATCCGCACCTTCGGCAGGGATCGGACTGAATTTGCTCTGATGAGGCGTATCAGCTGGAAGTATCTCGGAAAAAATGTGATTAAACCATTCTTTGAGTTTAACTGTAGAACGGAAATTCCTTGTGAGCTGTACGACATCGCCGACGCCGCTCTCAAATAAGCTGCGTACTTCCTTGAAAGCCGCAACATCTGCCGAACGGAAGCGGTATATCGACTGCTTAGGGTCTCCGACGATAAAAAGTGAACCCTTCCGCGGAACACATTTCCGCCAATCGGGAATCGGATCTTCAGCAGTCAGATAGAAGAAAATCTCCGCCTGCATGGGGTCAGTATCCTGAAACTCGTCAATTAGGAAGTAGCTATGTCGCTCATAGATATGCTTTATGAGCTTTCCGCCATTTTCCGCATCCTTTTTCAGCATATCGCGCAAATAAAGTTTGTAATCTAAAAAAGTCAGTTCTCCGTTCTTACGAAGTCTGTCAGCTATTGCGTTTGCTGCCGAAACAAGAAAATCCATAGTAAATGAGTATTTCAGCTCTGAAAGCTCCCTGAACAAATCTGTCCCAGTGATATTAAAGGTATAATACTTCACCTTCCCCTTGACAGCATAAGGTTCAAACAACGAATCCGAGAGAATACCTATTTCGTTCGGAGTACACATCAGACGAATGTCCTTGAGCTTGCCAAGGATATAGCAGACGTTATCAATATTGTCGCTCCAAGGTCTTGAAAGCATTTCATACTTTTGATTAAGCAGTTCCTTGCTTTTCCTGCAAGCATCGGCACTTTCGCCCAGCTTGTCCATATTATTATAAAGACAGTTCAAGGCATTGCGGACTGCTGTTAATTCCTCACTGAATCGACTTTCAATATCTGGATTATCAGGCATCTCATAGATGATATGTGCTGTTCTTGCTTCGATTATAGTTGGGATAAACGCTGCGAACACTTCATCAGGCTGGTTATGAACAGAACGGAAACGCCTGTACTTCTCAAACAGTTCATCACTATACTCCCGACGAAGGATAGATGAATATTCACGTCTATAAATAGCATTCATCTCTTCTTCGCTCTTTACTGCTGAATCAGAAGGTATTTGTCCCTCCGCAGGATGCTCATGAAGAATGAGGTGTGAGAAGGAATCTATAGTTCCCATAAAGCAGAGGTCGATGTTACGCAGAGCCTCAGCGCAGCGTACTTTTTCCGTCATATCTATAGAATCATCGCCTGAAATGCTGATAAGTTCCTTTTGAAAGCGCTCATAAAACTCTCGTGCTGCTGCTTTAGTAAAGGTGATAGCAGAAATCTTCCCGACTTCTATTCCTGACCTGACCATAGCCGTCATGCGCTGAACGAGCTGTGTGGTCTTTCCTGAGCCAGCACCCGCTTCAACAAAGAAATTCGTATAAATTTCGGTAGATATACGTTCTCTTGCAAGTTTGTCCGAATCAGCCATTCTGCTCCACCTCCTTACAGATTTTTGCAAATCCGCAGTATTTACAGTTATTTTTATCTTCTGTCCTGCGGAAATCACCGCTTGCCAATCCCTGTGCAAATCCCTCAATGACATTTTCAAGCTCGTCGCGAACAGAATCATTATATTCACACTTTATCGACTTATTGTACCGCAGATAGCGGAATTCTCCGCCATCAACCTTTAAATCTTCACTTTTCTCAAGTATTGCAGCATAGAGAAGAACCTGTAAGCACGAGGCAATATCATTTTCTGTATGTGAGAAAGAACGGCTCGTCTTGAAATCAACTATTGTCAGCTTGTCATCAGCTGTCTTCTCTAATCTGTCAAGCCGTCCTGAAAGCGTAATACCACCGAAATGAACGGGTTTAGTCTTGTATTCAGAATAAACTACTTGATTGTTCTTGCTGCTTTCGTAACCATTTTCCACCATATCAAGGATCTCGTCACGTTCACGAGACACATCCGGTTCGTTTACTGGCGGACGCTTTGCAAGGAACGCATTGAATCTGCGCCTCGATTCGGTAAGAAGTTCTTCCTTTGTCCATTTTGACTTATCAGCATCCTCCAGCAGCTCGTGAACAAGGAGACCGCGGTCAAGAGGACTAATAATACTGAAAACATCATCTTCTTCTGGTTCGTCAATATGAAGCACATATGAGTAGTAATATTTCTTTGGACAGGCTAAATAAGCATACACAGCACTTGGAGAAAACTCTTTGTCTGTACTGATACCAATTTCAGTATCGGCTTTAATGGAAAAATCGGGCACAACCTGTTCTCCTCTGTTATATGCCTTGCCTATCATTCTTGTGGAAACATAGCTGTTATCAAAATAGCCAGTATTTACTACGCTGTTCTTGAAATCATCAAAGCTTGCTTCTTTTCCTGTCTTCAGCCTGAAAAGGTCGAACAACTGTGATGAAGCGTTTGATTCTTTAAGTTCAGCCGAGTCGTAATCGGAATAGGACAGATGTATCGTGTTCCCCAGAGATGAAGCTATAGCAACAAGGTCAAAAAGCGACTTTTTTCTGTCATTTATTATCATTTCAGAGGTAGGTGCAGCATTGCCGAACATAAGATAATCGCTGTCAGGAACAAGATAGTTTTCAGACGGAGTGCCGGGGAAATTATCAGCTGACAGTCCGGCAACGAAGAGTTCGCTTCTCAGGCTGCACATTGCCTGCCTGATACCTGTGATGTGAATAGCACCCTCGCGGCTGTTCTCACAGCAAACGCTTTTTTGAAGCAATTGAGGAATGATATCAACAGGATTGCCTCCTGAAAGCAATGTATATGAATCGATCTCATCGCATAAGGTCTTTACAGCTGAACGGTCAAGTCTGCCAACAAATCCGTCTCTTATAACTGTATAATTTCTGAGGATGTATGAAAATCCGCGCTCAAATTCTCCTGATAACAGACGAAGAGCATCGACAAGCTCGTTGTTTTGGGGGAATTCCTTGCTGTATGTATCGAGCTTTGCTTTATTATCGGCTGGATCGCAGGATAATCTCATAGTGCCAAATATACCAGCTATATTACGCAGATGCTTTTCATCCTCAAACGCAAGATTCTCAATTAGCTTTCGGCGGTCGAAGCTTTCGCTGAAAACAAGACCCTTGAATGATTCATATCCATGAACCCCCTTAGTTTCCCATTGCATCAGGTTTCTTAGCAATTCAGCAGATGTCGTATTTGAAAGTGGTACGCCGCATCCAAAAGTCACAGGGATACCATATCTTCCGGCAATATCATAAAACAACTGAGAATAAAGTGTTGTACCAGTCGCTGCAACAACACAATTATCCAAAGGAGTAGTTATTTCAAGTATCATCTCGATGATATGCTCGACTTCATTCGAAGCCCCATATGACGCGGTTATTTCAGAATAATCTGGCTGTGCTATATTTACCTCAAACAGATCACAAAGAGACATCTGACGGTAATTCCCTCCGGAAGCAATACCGCAAAGTGCAGCTTCAAGCGGAGTTATCGGAAATTCTGAGACAGTAATGAAGTCTGCATCAAGCGGTGAAGCAGTATCTATCGCTTTTCTGATAAGCTGTATTCCATCATATAGTTGTCTGCTTTTGAGCTCAGCGATATATCTGTCATAGACCTGAAATAGGGCTGAACTATTTTCAATAAACTCTGCATCCTTTAATTTTTCATGCATTATTATGCTTTCGCAGGATGGAATGAGCTTCCTCAAAGAATCAAGAGAAACTGCGATATTCTGTGCATCTGCAAATGAAGCAGAAGAAAAGAATTCTACTTCTCTCAGAAAGCTGAATATAAGTGACGGTTCGTCTACAGTTCTTATGTAACGCTCATCATTTGCCGTACCAGATCTCATAAGAACAGTCTCCGCAAGCTCGGTACTGCTCATAATGCGTACGCACATGGTATTCTTTCCGTAACGGGCAAGACTCCTTAAAAGCTCTGTTCCATTTGCTTCGGGAACAAGCAATATGGTCTCTCTCATAATATCGCCTCATTTCATTGAGTATTTATCTTATTATACCATGTATCATGGAACAATTCTACCATTTATGATGAATTATTAGACAATATACCATAATAATATGGTATCACTAAACCAAATATCGATAAAGCCTTAAATTCCTGATGATATAACTAATTTTCTCGCAAGGTATTGACAATCCTCGCTAATTATGATATTATATCATTAAGGATTGGCAATACCAAACCACAAGGAGGTCGATTATTAATGAGTCAGTTCACTATTAAATCGCTTAAAGAGGTCGATTTGACGAAGGTTTCATCTCTATTAAATAAAACATTCAAGGACAATTCACTGAAAACGAACTATTCCGCTGCGTATGTTATAGCGAAAACCAACGGGAAGCTCACAAAGGATTTCGATTCTTTTCTTGAGAGCTTTCCTGTAAAACCACAAATATCCCCGATTCTGATGAACACTCTCGGGATCAAGTGGAATTCACTTGGTAAGTTGACTGAAGTCTGCAAACTTGATGAATTTGCTGCATATCTTCTCTTTGAAGCGTTTGGTCAGAATCCACGGGAATTCAGCGAAACACCTGCCGGGCTCTCCGTTCTTTCGGCTAAACTCATGGATATACAGCCAAATGACATTATAGCCGATCTATGTACAGGTCAGGCTTCCTTTATCCGTGAATGCAGAGCTCTCGGATTTAAAAACGAATTTATCGGCAGCGAAAAGGATAGTGAATCTCGCGTGGTAGCTATGATGCGTGCTGATATTCTCGGTGGCAGCATTTCTATAACTTCGGAGGATTCATTAAAGCTGACAGGAACATATGATAAAGTTTTCTGCCATAGCACTATGGGGTTAAGGTGGAGAGATTATGACCCTTACTGCAATCACTCCGCTTCAGCTGATTGGCTGTTTGCCGAAAAATGTTTGGAGTTGTTAAGTGAAAACGGAAAAGCTGTATGTGTTTTTATGAATGGCAGTACCTGGAATCAATCCGACCTCAAATGGCGTCAGAAGTTTATTGATTCCGGATTTATTGAGACTGTCATTGCACTTCCTCCCAATATATACGCTGAAACAGCAATTTCATCATGTCTTGTTGTTCTGAGCCGCGGCAATAAATCAGTCAATATGATAAATGCTGCAAGCATCTATACCCCTGTTCGCCGCAAGAATACAATATCCAATGACAACATAGCCCAGATACTTGAACTCGTTGGCAAGGATTCATCAATAAGCCGTACAGTAAGCTGTGATGAGATATCTGCCAACAATTATGACATTTATCCTCAGAATTACACTGAAACTATTGCTGTCAGCGAGGATTCTGTGCCTTTTGCAAATCTGATCAGCCGTATAACTCGTGGAGCACAAGTAAAATCGGGCGAGCTTGATGCTCATTTCAGTGATACCGAAACTGAAACACGACTGCTTATGCTCTCAGATATGAATAGGGGAGTCATCGCCGACGAGCTTGCATATCTGACGGATTTAGACGAGAGATTCGATAAGTATTGCGCAGCCGACGGTGCTCTTATTATCACTAAAAACGGATTTCCTGTAAAGACAGCTATCGTAAGCCTTGAAGAAGGAAAGCGTATCCTTGTGAACGGAAACCTCTATATCATTGAGCTGGACACTTCCAAAGCTGATCCATTCTATCTGAAATCTTATCTCGACAGTGAGAAAGGTCAGGCACAGCTCAAAAGCGTTCTGAAGGGCAGTGCAATACTTAATCTTCCTGTTGAGGCAATTAAGGGACTTCAGATACCGATGTGTCCATTGACAGAGCAGAAAAAGATTGCTGATGCGTATGTCAAGAAGCAGCAGGAAGTAATAAAACTTCAGAAGCAGCTTGAAAAAGCCGAAAAGGAATTAACGCGCTTCTTCTGAGTCCTTTCCACGGGAGGAGTTACTATGAGTTTGGACACAACCTTAACCGAAAAAGCATGGCTGCTTTCAATTGACGGCACTGTTATCGGGGTGCATAAGCACCCGAATCCTAAGCATGAATTTCAAGAAATTATTGAGCTTATAAATGAATATGGCTCAGACAAAGCTAAAGGCTATGTTAAGGAGTACCTCGAATCATCATCTGCTGAAGCGAAGAAAGAGATTATCGATTATTATTTTACTAACTGGTGTAAAGTCAGGGCTTGGGGTACTTTCAATGAAGAGGTGACATTCAGAATATGCCCTGACAGGCACAAATGGTATTCGGCGATTGTTTCCTTTCTCTCGTCTCACCCACAGTTCAGGAACTCAAGTATTTCAGTTGAAAGCGACTCACTGTATTCCACTAAAACTACTTATTGGGACAGAATCAGTTACTCAGAAGCTATCAATGATGCTAATGCAGCAATTCTTGCGCCAATGCTAGGAAAGGAATAGTGATATTTATGGTAAGCTACATTAGCTCCAATGATAATTCTAAACATATCTCCGACTTGTTCAATGGGATTGGTGCAATCATATTTGTACCTGATGTGATTGCTTATTTCTCAGCAGAAGCATCAACCGACTTTCCATACAATTTGTATTCTGATGAGGATTTGTTAGAATTGACTGAGGTTGAAGTACATAATATTGATCCATCTGATACCATTACATTAACACGTATATATAAGTTAGCACCAGAGAAACTTTCAGCTAAACAGTTAAAGAATGTATTAAATATTTTGGCTACTAAAGTGATAGTTGATGAAACTGATGTTGAAAACATTATATCAGATCTTAAACAGTGCGATAAGACCGTTCAAACAGGCAGGGTCAAGAATGCTGTATTTGAGCTTACAGAAGAGGATAAACTATACGTAGTACAGAATCTAACGCTTGCAGATTATGTTACATCCACAAAAAGTGGTAATGCTAATTTTGGTGGCAATGATTTAATCATTTTTGAACCTACAATAGATTTAACTCTTAATGGAAAAGATGTATCTGAGAAAATAACTATATACATTAAGATTGATTTAACCGAGATGACCTATGATAATAAAGCGTTAGTGTATGTATCATTTTCGCGAATCTGAGATGTAGCCTGATGCGATAATAAACCTTATATATCAGTAGTAGGGGCTACCCCTTGTTTAGATATATTCTTTTGAGGTGATTATTTAATGAAGATACCAAATAAATCTGAAATTTCAGCTGACCGTGAGATTATTAATACAACTCGACGATTTCGACCAGCTATTGTACGTTACATAGGTCTGACTAATAAAGACTTCACTAATGGAAATGAGTACGAAGCATTTTTTGTTGAATACTGGGATAATGTCAGAGATAATCTGCACGTCCGTAATAACAGCGGTGAAATCTCCAATTGGAACCGACTTGATGACTTTGAGATAGTATCGGATGAGGATAACGTATTGAACTCATACGAAGCCACGGTACGTTGCATCAATGTAAAATACAAATCACCTATGCTGTTCGATTTACAATACGGATGTGAATATACAGCTATAGGTTGCGACAAACGTGGATACTACCTCGTCAAAGACGAATCAGGCTTCTGTTATTATTATCCGCCTGATTTATTTGAGATTGTAAATGATGAACATGATATCCTCTCCCACCAAACTATCATTTGCTGAAGCAGCATATAAATAAATATTATAACTTTAAAAGCGCTCAGATAATTGTATCTGGGCGCTTTTTATTATTCTATGCTTTTGTAGTCAGGAAGACCAGGAAGAAAACTATAGTCATCAACAAGATTGTCAATCATTTTCTGAATGTTTTTTCCGTTTTGTTCGTCGGTTTCATCCATCACCTTTTTTAGGTTGATAAGTTTTTCCATAAAATCAATTAAATAGTTTTTTGAATACTCGCTTGATTGTTCATTAGGGGGAGAAAGAATTATGTCATTATTATCGGATAACTTGACTTTAAATCTAAATGTAATTATTGAAGCATAAAAAGCCAATATAGGTTTAGTTTCTATGATTTTAACTAATTCTGATGTTTTACTGTCGTTCATTAAATCGTTTATCGTAATCCCTAAGTTGTCAGCGATTCTTTTGCCCATATAAAGCGATAATGCGTTTCTTCCAGTTTCGTATGATGAAATTGTTTGAAATGTGGCACCAATTAATTCTCCAAGATCTGGTTGAGATAGATCGTTTTGTTCGCGATAATATCTTAGTCTTTCCCCAATTTCTCTATCGAACGCTTCTTGTTCGACAGTTCTTCTACCTTTTGACATAATACCTCCTCAATTTTTATACTAAAAGCTATTGCTTCACATGCAAAGATTACTCTATTTATAATAGAATTCGTGATTAAATTGAAAGAAATTCTCGCTTATAAATAGAATACATCGACTTAAATTTATTGCTTTATTCGATGTACTCTATTAGTGATTTTTGCTATAATGAAAGCATACCAAGGAAGAGTTGTAAGGAATTCCTTAATACGCATTCCTACTGGTATTATAACAAAACGACATGGCCATGTCAATAAGAGGTAGTTAATAATTGTATCATGTATCAATGTATCATATTAAACAAAAACGCCCGACCTATGATACGGTCAGACGTTTGTTGGTAGCTGTTGTATACGTGCAATTGTAAACTTTTTCGATAATCAATGGTTATCCATTGAAAAATCGATTTATTCAAATTATTAATAGGAGGGTATATTCTATGACTATTATACCATTCACAAAATCAAATGCAGGAGGTCATTAATAATGATATTGGATAAATTTATTTCTCATTTTACCGTTGTGGGCTCATGTGGAAATGAAATTATAGTGCTATGTCCT